>Ga0209310_1000047_pt1 | contig 261250 bp, 247 predicted proteins | sample AD_UKC030_MetaG_FD_184415 | JGI IMG/M metagenome (GOLD analysis project Ga0209310, IMG submission 184415) | Active sludge microbial communities of municipal wastewater-treating anaerobic digesters from USA - AD_UKC030_MetaG (SPAdes) (version 2) | ecosystem: Engineered > Bioreactor > Anaerobic... | reverse complement strand
TCGGCAATATCACACAAACAGGCAGCATCAGCCAGCCGTATGCCTTTACAAGCAGAGAATACGATTCCGAAACGGGCATGTATTTTTACCGAGCAAGATATTATGATCCCAAGGTCGGAAGGTTTGTAACCAAAGATCCGATTGGGTTTGCGGGGGGAATTAACGTTTATAATTACGTAGGCGCCAATCCGGTGAACTGGGGCGATCCGAGTGGGAAACTTTTCGCCCCTTGGCATACTGCAATTACATTTGTGGCAGCAATAAACTCAGGTTACGGTTTGGGTGAAAGTCTTTCAGCGGCGTATGATTCAACAGCTGTGGATTTTAGAACGGGTTCACAAGCCATAGTACCAGAGTCGGTTGTACAGCAAGGCATGAGAATGCCTGGTGAAAACGATGTATCAGAAATAGAGAATATGAATAATTATATAAATAATAGTAATACTTCTGTGGGTGAAGCAGCACATTCTGCACAAGATTTTGCTACTCCAGAACATGGTGGTAAAGAATGGAATGGTTTTGGTTGGAATCGGGAAACTGTTACTCACATATGGGGCGATTTATTTCCGTCATGGGGTACGATTTATAATGCATACGATAATACTATGATCATCATGAATAGACGAAGGAATGGCCAGTCAGCTGGGAACAATTCAAGTGGATGTCTATAAATGGGTCAACGGCAGCTAAAAAAGAGAGGTAGGGATAAATGAGAAAAATTATAATTATATTTTGCTGTTTAATAGCTTATTTACAATTGGAAGGGAATCAAGCGTTAGCTATTAATTTCTATTTTGGTGATATTGGTGCCCCTGGATCAAATGATGTTCACATTGGACAAACAGGTATAGTGATGCCTTTAGGGAAGATGATGTTACTTAAAAAAAACTCGGAATCCTGTGCCATAAAATTTACCAAATATTGGTCAGAGAATCAGACAGAAGAAAAATCCGTATTTATTGCTACTGGAGCTGATGAATATGCCACATATGAATCATATTTCATGGCAAATAAAATAGCAAATTTTGACAAAAAAAATGTTCAAGTAAAAAAAGGAAATCTTTCGTTTACAAAACCTCGTGGCATCGGAAGATTTGCATTTAGTTTTGGCAATAGACATATTGAATGTGGAACTATAAAGCTGCACTGGTATGGTGGTGGGGCTGTTAGTTTTTTAGAAGAAGGCAAAAATGAAGGTGATTACGGCATTGAGCTTGCGCCTACGCCATGGACTGACATTAAAGAGGTAAATATAAATGACCCACGCATAAAATGGTATAAATACGATGCCTCAAGAAAAAGGGTAAATGTGCCCATTGATAAGCTATGGGAATGATAAAAAATAAGCATTATATCAATAACGTGGAAAAAGTTACCTCGCTCTCCCACAGCGGCTCCGGCGGTACGGGTGTGGACAAGCTCAACTCTGTCAGGGATGCAAAGAACCAGGAAAGCAGGTTTGAATACAATCAGGCGGGAAATCATGTCACAGAAACCGACCCGCTGGGCAAGGTTACGACCTATACCTATGACGAGAGAAACAATCTTAAAGCCCGCACAGATGCGGACGTAAGGATGATCACCTATACCTATTATCCCAATAACCGTCTGTGGCAGAAGCTATACTCCGGCGGTAATACCATTGCCTACCAATATGACGATGTCGGAAACATGACCTCCGCGGCAAACGCATCCATTGCCTATATCATGACCTACGACGCATTCAACCGGCTTAAAACTGTTACGGCCAACAACCGGACCATTGAGCACACAGAGCAGTATTTGATAAAACTAAATTTGCAAAGGATTAAGGAATGAAAATTACCAAATGTCTAAAACAATTACCGGTATTATTTATTCTTATTCTCAACGCTTTTCTTTTCATCAATGCCATTTCTGCGTTTGCAGGCAATCTAAATTATTATTACGATGCCGGCAACCGACTTACCTATATTGATGACCAGGCCACAGGAAAACGGATCGCATATAAATATGACGAATCCGGCAATCGGATACAAAGTATTATAAGCGATCAGAAGGGTGTGGTTACAGTTGATTCCAATCCGGATAGTGTGAATGCTCCATGGACATTGACCGGACCTAATTCATTCAGTGCATCCAATAATGGCGATGCAGTCGTTGGTTATTTAGATCCAGGTAATTATATTATTACCTGGGGTGACGTAACAGGATGGATAAAACCTGTTTCCGAAACAAAGAATCTTGTTGCCGGTAATTCTATTACCTTTACCGGGACATATCAGCCATCTTCAGGCACCATAACAATAGACCCTTCTCCGGACAGTTTGACCGCGCCATGGATAATGACAGGGCCGGAGTCTTTTAGCGTGTCTTTCAATGGCGATGCAGTAGTTGGTTATTTAACGCCCGGTGATTACACGGTTACCTGGGGTGATGTGGCAGGCTGGGACAAACCCTATCCTGTGACACAGAATTTGGCTGCCGGTGACTCCATCTTAATTAATGGAATGTATCAGCTCATACCAGTTGTTCCGATTCCACCAACGGAAGGCATTGAGGGAAGCGATATTACTCTTAATGGGTCAAACTTTGGACCGACTCAGGGTGGTGGTTATGTTGATTTCAACGGAGTCAATGGGGCGATTATCTCATGGTCAGATACCCAGATTGTCGTAAAAGTTCCTGCATGTGGTGCAACATCCGGTTGCCTGCGCATAGTTACGGATTACGGAACAAGCGCTTGCATGGATTTCGTTGTCAAAGTTGGTACTATAAAAAAAGATCTCAATGCTGACGGCATTGCGGACATTTTGTGGAGAAAGGAATCCACCGGCCAAGTTGTTCTCTGGTATATGAATACGTATGGGACACGTTCCAGCTATAAGACTCTCTTGACTGATCCGGCCTGGACAGTGGTGGAAACAGATGATTTCAATGCTGACTGTATTGCCGATATTTTGTGGCGAAAGGAATCCAGTGGCCAGGTTGTTCTGTGGTTTATGAATGCGAACGGGACACGGTCAAGTTATAAGACGCTTCTGACCGATACGACATGGACGGTTGTGGAAACCGATGATTTCAATGCTGACGGCATTGCCGACATTTTGTGGAGAAAAGAATTGACAGGTGAAGTCGTTCTCTGGTTTATGAGCGCGGATGGGACGCACGCGGACGACAAGACACTCATTATCGATACAGAGTGGACAGTGGTGCCATAATTCTTCTCCTGACTTACTATTATAGAAAAGTATTGCTGAGTGTTGGACGTTTATTGCCCAATTACGATATAAACATCAAGAAATAGCGAGACAAAATATTATTGACACACAATTTGTTATTCCCTATGATCGCTTCCAGTTGAATCTTTTCGTTTGCAATGACCACTTTGTAGGAGAAAGTTAACGGTAAAGTAGCGGATGATTCATGATGCGTTACTCTGCAGCTCGCGCTACCAGTAGTATTTTGGCTAACTTTGTTGGCTTTATCATCGTATTAAGAATACGATTGCGGACTCTCCGCTTTGCAGTCACATTAACCCGAGAAATTGAAAAGATACAAATTCTGATTGAAAAGGTTGGTTTTATGAACATTATTGTTTCCGGTTCCATGGCGTATGACAGGATTATGGATTTTCCCGGCCATTTCTCCGACCACATCCTGCCGGATAAAATTCATATGATCAATGTCTGTTTCCAAGTCAACGGCATGAAGGAAAAGTACGGCGGGACGGCGGGCAATATCGCTTATGCTCTCAAGCTGATGGGTGAAAATCCTTTCATCTGCGCCACAATCGGTCACGATTATCAGCGATATTTCAAATGGCTCGCGAAAAATGAAATCTCTACGGAAGGCATTAAGATCATCGCTGACGAGTTTACCGCCGGCGCCTACATCACCACTGATAAAGCCGACAATCAGATCACCGGTTTCAACCCCGGCGCGATGAAATATCAGTCAACACTGAACTTTGATAAATTCAATCCCCACAATACCCTCGTCATCGTCTCTCCCGGCAACTTCGACGATATGGTGAATTATCCGGCGGCCTGCAAAGACCGGGGAATCGATTACATCCTGGATCCCGGACAGTCCCTACCCATGTGGGACAAAAAAGATCTGATTGAGGCGATTGAAGGAAGCCGCATCCTGATCGTCAACGATTACGAATTAAGCCTGATTATCAGCAAAACGGGGCTCGACAAAAATACACTGCTGAAAATGGCCGGAACGCTCATCACGACACTGGGCGAACAGGGTTCGCAGATTTCCACCCGGGAGCGGGAAATTTCCGTTCCCGCCTTTAAAGTCAGGAAAGTCATCGATCCAACCGGCGCCGGAGACTCCTTTCGCGGCGGTCTGTTAAGCGGACTGGTGCACGGCAAAGACATGGAGCAGTGCGCCTGGATGGGCAGCATCTGCGCTTCCTTCTCCGTGGAAAGCTACGGAACGCAGGAATACAGCTTCACACCGGAAGAATTTGAAGAAAGATTCAGCAGCAGAAAATAGTCTATGTTCAGATGGCGTCGCCACCGGCATTTTTCCGGTAATCGGCAATATTTTTCCGGTGATTGAATAAAATCAGCGCGAAAGTGGCGACAGCGCCAGCCACCGCGCACGGCTGCCATTCCAGAGCAGTCATCTGTCCGCCAGCCAGTGTCAGCACCATAAAAAATGAAGCGATGAAAGGAACCCTGACCGTTCCATAATAAACCACCAGCCAGACGATGGCCGCAGCCAGCGCCGCCCAGGGTGCAACAGGCAGCGTGAAGCCCAGATAATTGGCCACACCTTTCCCGCCGCGAAAACCATGAAAACAAGGATAGCTGTTTCCTAATACAAGAAAAAAACCGGCCCAGGGCAGCAAAGATTTTTCCAGAAAATAAATCGCGGCCAGCGCGACCGCCAATGACCTGCCGATATCCAGCAGAAAAACCACCGTCGCCCATAACATTCCCGCCTGGCGGTAAACATTGGTAGTTCCCGCGTTGCCGCTGAAGCCCAGACGGGGATCTCCCCTGCCGGCTATTTTAAAAAATAGAATGGCAAAATTAACGGACCCGGCCAGGTAAGCAAAAAGAAAAATCAAAAATATTATCACCATTTCTCTTTGCTCCTCACACCTTACTCCTCCCCTCTAATCCCTTACCTATTACCTCTTACCTTCCATTATCCATTCCGGCGGCTTAATCCTCCCATGCGTCACATCCATCATTTGAATACCGCTGATCCATTCGCACATGATGTCATCTTGATAAATCCACGCGTCAAATGTCAGCGATTCTTTCGTAACACTGACCGGCACGATGCGTCCAAGATATTCTTCCCTTTTTCTTGTCTTTTGATAAATGATCCTCTTCTCAAAACCAACGGGAAAAGCGACCATGCCGGCAAAACGCTGTGCCCAGACGCAGGCGGCGTGCATGACGGCATCAAAGGGGAAAGGTGACCCCAGCAGATTTTCGTCCGCTTCGTTATCGCCACCCGAAAGATAAGCCAGCGCCCCTTCCTCTGAAACCGAAAGATCACCGATAATATTCTGATAAGCGGCGCCGAAAGGAACCAGGTCGCGATAAACCGTAAACGCAGGCACGCTAATGCAATGCCCCTTGAGCTTATGAATGGCAATAAAAGGAGGCGCGGCACATGCCGGGACATCAGCGGTGACGAAGTTAACGCGCGCGTGCTCCATCTCACGGTGGATATGTCCGGTCTTGGATTTTAATGATGTCCTAAGCGATGCGGTCATGACGCCATCGCCTGAAAATTCCATATTCACGCATACTGGCTGACGGGTCACATCCGGTGCGATGGGTAAAAGCCGATGAAAGGAAGCATTTTGCAGATAGCTTATAGTCATCCGCGGATAATTGGCCTGAACCGCTCTGGCAAGAACAATCAGAGATTCCACGGCCGGCAGAATGGTTTTGCCTTCCAGATGGTGATCCCACAGATAGGGATAGATCTCCAGATCGCAGGAATACCTTGCTTTTTCATTTATGCCGGAAAAGCTTTCCATAATTGAACCGTCTTCGGATCCACGGCCACGGGAGTGCCGGACAGATTCAGGGCGCAATGTTTTGTATAGCCGGTGCAGATGATGTGCCCTTTTTCCGCATGCGTGATCAGATAATCGAACTGCAAACGCACACGCTCCAGATTGACGGGTCGCGTGTGAATATACATCACGTCATCGTAGTACAGTGGCTGATGAAAGCTCACGCCCATATCGTAAATGGGATACACATAGCCGCTGTCTTCTATTTCCTTGTAGGGATAGGCAAGATCGCGCATCAACGAGGTGCGGCCAACCTCAAAATAGCGCAGATAATTGGAATGATAAACCACCTGCGAGCGGTCCGTGTCAATATACAACACCCTGTAGGTTGAACGATGCCAGACCAGGCCGCTCGTCAGGTCTCGCACGTAATGTTCATCGTTGTTATCGATTGCCGGTTTGAATGGTTTGGGTCTCATGCCTACACTCCTCTGAAAATCACGCAGCAGTTGGTTCCGCCGAAACCGAACGCGTTGGAAAGGGCGATTTCGCATTTCTTTTTGCGGGCCTCGTTGGGCACGACATCGATATCGGAAAATTCCGGATCCGGGATATGATTGATCGTGGGTAGAATGATTCCTTTTCGCATCCCTTCAATCGTCAGCGCCGCCTCAATCGCAGCAGTCGCTCCCAGCGTGTGCCCCAGCTGCGACTTGTTTGACGATACGGGAATCTTCTCTATCTGCCTGCCGAACACCTCGCGCAGGCATTTGATTTCCGTGCTGTCACCCTTGGGTGTGGACGTACCGTGGGCGTTGATATACTGAATATCTTCCGGCTGCAATTCCGCGTCCGCGATGGTTTCCCGGATGGCGCGAATAATGGTCGGCATGTTGGGACTGGTGTAATGATGAGCATCCGATGTCCAGCCGATCCCTAAAACCTCCGCTCTGGGTTTGAGGCCGTAAGTTTTGATCACGTCATCCGCCGCCAGAACAACAACCCCTGCGCCCTCCGAAAGAACAAACCCCTTGCGGTCGGCGCTGAACGGCCGCGAGGCCAGTGCCGGATTATCATAAGCGCGATCTTTGGGATGAACCTTGACGGTAGCATTCATATTGGCAAAACCGTGAATCAGCTCAGGAAGAATAGGCGTGTCGGCGCCGCCGGCCAGAACAAAATCGCAGTCGCCGTCGCGGATCAATCTTGCGCCAATGCCCATCGCATGATTGCCCGAGGCGCAGGCGCCCTGCGGTGAAAATATCGGACCGGTAAATTTCAGCAGCATGCCCGCCTTGCCGGAGGGGAGATTGGCGCACAGATTCGGCAGCAGATACGGGCTGACCCGCAGCGGTCCGCGATGTTCCAGATCGTGAACGGCAATGCGGAAAGCGTCGGAACCGTTGAGCGCTGAACCGATGAGACAGGCCATCCGGGGTGCAATCTGCGCGTCCACAACAATGCCGGCATGCTCCAGCGCCTCCTTGCAGACGGCCATCGTTAAAATCACAAAAGCGGCATTCCAATTATAGACTTCTTTGGCGTCCGTAAAATCAAGCTCCAGCGGATACCAGTCGGGTATTTCCCCAACCACATCGCAGGCGGATTCCACTTTACAGCGGGTCACTTTGCGGAAACCGGCTTCACCCTTCACCGCTCTTTTCCACGTTTTTTCAAACGTGCTGCCCAGCGGCGTGGCCGTTCCGTAACCTACAACAAAGACTCTTCTATTTTTCGGAGCTTTCATACTCTACCTATTTATGTCACTTCGAATCCCGATTTATCAGGTGAGAAGTCTTAGTTTATTATTATAAGATTCCTCGCATGCGCTCGGAATGACATGTACTAATCAATTCTACGCAAAATGATGCAGGAATTGCATCCGCCGAAACCAAATGCGTTTTTTAAAACAAATTCCTGTTTCAGTTTTCTTACGCCTTCCGCAACACAGTCTATCTCAATTTCCTTGTCAGGACTATAATTAATCGTGGGCAGCAATGTATCTTTCAGCATTCCTTCCATCGCCAGGATGGCTTCAATGGCACTGGAGGCGCCCATCGCGTGTCCCATTTGCGATTTATTGGCCGACACCGGCGGCAGCTTAGCGCCAAAGATATTTTTCAATGCATCGGCTTCAACTTTGTCGCCAATCTTTGTCGATGTCGCATGCGCATTGACCGCATCAATATCGTCCGGCTTCAATCCGGCGTTGGCTATGGCTTCTTCGATACACCTCTGCACCGTTTTTAAATTGGGAGAAACAAAATGGCTGGCATCCGATGTCATGGCCCACCCGGCCATTTCCATTCTGGATGGAAGTCCGTGAGCTTTCGCGAATTCATCCGTTGCGAGAATAATACAGCCGGCCCCTTCGGAAACCACAAAGCCGCGCCGGTTCACGGAAAACGGCCGGCTGGTTTTTTCGGGCGGATCTTCGGGCTGCCCTTCTTTCGGACGATACGCGCCGTTCATCGTCGCAAATCCGGCCACAATCGGCTCTACGAGCGGGAAATCCACCGCGCCGCCGATCACCACATCCGCCATATTTCTCTGTAGCAGCATCTCACCGACGATGAGCGACGTAATACCGGTTGCGCAGGCCGTAATCGTTGACGTGATCGGTCCCGTTGCGCCGGTCAGAATGGAAACCTTACCGCCGACCATGTTGATGCAGGAATTGGGATTGGTAAAGGGGTGGGGCATTTTCCCATCAGCAACCATCAGACGATCCGCCTGCAGCACGGCATCCAGGCCGCCGACGGCTGAGCTGAAGGTAATGGCGACGCGCGGCGCTATGTCCTTCGTGATTTCAATTCCGCTTCTTTGAAGAGCGCGATGGACCACCAAAAGCGCGTATTTGAAAATCGGCGACGTCCAGTGCGCCATTTCCCTGGGCTGCAAAAAAGGATACGGACGCGCATCAATTTCGGCCACTTCGCCGGCCACGCGCACCGGAAAATTATCGCTCAGCGGAAACCGGGTCAGCCTGCCGATGCCGCAATCTCCGGCCACCGCTTTCTGCCATTGCGCATCAAGATCCGTCCCCAGAGACGACACGGCATCGTAACCCAGAATTAAAGTTTTCTTTAAACCCATGGCAATGTCCCTGAAAGATATCAATGGCATGAGCCCCCGAAGCAAACGGGGAATGCTATAACCATTTCTAAATCAAAGATGATATTGAGGCGGCGAGGAGGAGGCGACGAGGCGTATCATACATACGTTGAGGAAGCCGACGACGACGCCAACAAAAATAGCGCTCTGATTTAGCAATGGTTTCTATATCAAAAATTTGGGGGTATTACCAAGGAATAAAGTGGTACAGCTTGGCAAACATCTCATAAACTTCAATCCAGTTATGCAGATCCTGAGTTGATTTCAGATGTTCGCGTTTGTTGACCATGACCCAGCTCATGTGCGCCGCGCCGTCCTTGCATGTGGAGCAGTCGCGGGTGGCCGACGTGCAGCAGCGATGAACCGTTTTCAAATCGGATGCCCAGCGGGCAAAATGGATCAGACGGCGGGGACGGTTGGCTCTATTATCCAGTGCTTCGGTGACGGACGGACATTCGCTCCAGCCGAAATTGCGTCCCATCATTTTTCCGGTGGTGATGATTTCATGATAGTATTTGCAGGAAATGACTGTTTGCGGATAACGGTCGAGCATGTCGTCCATTTCAAAACGCAAATCCTTGAGCTCGCCTTCCTGCCAGGAAAAGCCGTCCACGCCTTCGTCATTGGATAAAAGCTGCAGATGAACCTTCAAGCCGACATCGGCAATTCTTTTGATGACCGGTTCAATTTTGCCGACCTGACGCGGCGTGATGGTATAGAGATAATAGGTGTAGGCATCCCCTTCGTAATTTTTGCTGGAGATCGCGAAGGTGTCACGTCCGCGGAGAATCTTTTCGTCTTCGCCGCTGCCCCAGAGTGAAATACCCACCATCATATCTGGAAATTTATCACGGGGGACCTTGATCAGACCGTTGGTGGCACAATACGTGGGCAGGCGCTTGTAGAAGGCCTCGACGCGATCCATGCAAAGCGTCGGCTCGCCGCCGATCAGAATCGCCAGATTCACGCCTCTTTCTTTTTCACGGTCAATGAATTCTTCCCACTTTTGAAGATCCATTTCTTCCGGCGCCGCCTGATGTTCACCCGACGAAAAGAAAAAGCACCCCTTGCAGCGCAGATTGCAGCGGTTGGTCACATCGTAAATGGAACTGCGGATATTCAGACTGGAAATCCGTCTGTATCTCTCGTGCCACTCTTTATCCAGTAGGGAACTGACTGTTTTCATCTTTATATTGCCTTCAAAATATCGTCATACCGGTGCCGACCGGCATTCATCATCAATCTGTTAACTAATCGCCGCCTGCGGCGGTTCTATAATCTCATTGCAGAGATTCTCACCTTTTTCGTACCCCATCACCCAGACCGCCAGATACGTATCCACATAATCCAGCCACGATTTAAAGGCAGCCAGACTGTTGGCATGGCGGTAGAGGCGCGCCGTAACGACCGCCGAACCGGCGGCGTAATGACGGCAATCCACGCAATCCGTATCCGGAACACAGCAGGCCACCGATCGGTCCCAGTTCAGATCGGTCCGGTATTGCCGGAACGACCGTCCCAGTCCGATATCCTGCGAAGGGTTCTGACGGGGATAGGAACAACTGTAAAGATCATGCAGACCTTTGGGATGCGTGTGCGCCACGGCATTGTATACGGAAAAAAGAACATGGCGCGGATACTGATTGAGAAGTTCGATCATGCTCTGCCGTGTGCGACCCAGCGATTCATCATCATGCCGCAGATTTCCGGTGTAGCCGACCGGCGCGGAAAAAACATTAAAGGTCAATCTGCAGTTGTGGGCAACCAGCTCTTCCGTGACTTCTTTCACCTCATCAATATTGTCCCGCGTAAAGGTATAAACAAAAACCGCTCGCGGGTCGTTTTCGTAATTTTCAATCTGCTTTTTTAAAAGATTTTTGGCCTTTCTGATTCTCAAACTGGTTTCGTCGTTGCCCCAGACGGAAATATGGAGTTTGTAACCGACGGACTCCGGTATCTTTTTAAAACCGTTGGTGGCGATGCTGCCCAGCGGCATTGTCTGATAACACACCTCCAGCAGCTCCGGCACAAGCGATGGTTCCGCGCCCGCCAGAACCACGTAGGTGATGCCGCGCGCTTTTTCTGATTTCATCAATTCGCGCCACGCTTCCACGTCACCCACTTCCCGGGCGAATTGCTTTTCGCCTTCGTAATAGTAGCAGCCGTCGCAGCGGATATTGCAGCGATTGGACATATCGTACGTCGATTCGCGCAGAAAAAAATACTTCCTCACCTTCTCCCAGCGCGCTTTGACATCCGGATGGGCTAAGAGTTCCGAAAATTTTGGTTTGGATGATTCCGGGGCTGCTATACTGTTCACCTGCATATGGCCTGACTTCTTATTAATGCCTGACGGGAAGTTTATCCTTAATATATTCGGAGATGAGACGAATGGTTTTTAATTTCGGATAATCGTCTTCATCTATTGTCACCCGGTATTCATCCTGAAGGACCAGAGCGATGGTTGCCAGATCCATACTGTCGATGCCCAGTTCATCCACCAGATCCATATCCGGACTGAATGTCTCCGCGGTCACATCCTCCAGTTTCAACTCGTCAATAATGATTTCGGCGACGCGCCTTATAATGCCTTGAATATCTTGACTTGCAGGCATCACAACCCTCCTTCAATATACTTATTTGTATTCTTTATCATTTTATCTTTTTCGCAGCCATCATTCCGCTGCTCACTATGCTTTCTTTACATAACACTTTAAAAGAAAACAACATATCTTCAGTGCCGATTTCAGCGCTGATCCTGACGGACAGGGTATCCCCCGGCCGCACCGGCTGCATAAAGCGGACTCTTTTGAGCGAGTGCAAATGAAGCGGATTCCCTTTTTCCAGTTCCACCTGCTCAATGGCCTGCCGAACCAGGTGAATCAGAGCGATCCCCGGAAGAATCGGTTCTCCCGGAAAATGACCGGAAAACCAGGGGGAATCAGACGGAATGTCCGCTAAGGCCTCAATATGATTGTTGTTAGTTTCCCTAACTTCCTTTAACAGACTCCATTGATTTTCCAATCAACCTACCTCATCGGCCGATGTCCGTTGCCCGTTCACGCCAAAAAGCACAAATGCATATCATTGATTGATTTTTCAATCAAAATTTTTTTATCACGTCAATAAATAATTTGAAAAATCAGTAGGAAAGACATAAATGGCTAATCTATGAAAAATCTCAAGGACAAGGTTGCAGCCGTTACCGGAGCGGCATCCGGAATCGGCAGGGCGCTGGCGATTAACCTGGCGGTGGAAGGCTGTCATGTAGCAATATCGGATGTGAATGAAGCCGGCCTTCAAGAAACCGCCGAGATGGCGCGCTCAAGGAATAAAAATGTGCGGATGACCGCCCACAGGGTGGATATCGCCGACCGCAATCAGGTAAAAAAATATGCCGCGGATGTGGTCAAGGCTCAAGGCGCTGTTCATATCATCATCAACAATGCGGGGGTTGCCCTTGTCGAAACGCTGGAAGACGCGAGCTATGAGGATTTTGAATGGCTCATGGGCATCAATTTATGGGGTGTGGTTTACGGCAGCAAAGAATTTCTGCCCTATCTGAAAATGCAGGACGAAGCCCATATCGTCAACATCAGCAGCGTCAACGGAATCTTTACCAATCCCAACAACGGCCCTTACTGTACAGCCAAGTATGCGGTTCGGGGATTTACTGAAACACTGGCGCAGGAACTTGCCGGCACGCATGTCAAAGTTTCCTGCGTTCATCCGGGCGGGATCAAGACCAACATCGCCGCCAACGCAAAATTTTACAAATCATCAGACGCGTCCATCAACCGGGAAAATGCTCATACGATTTTCACCCGGGGCCTTGCCAACACCACTGCCGATAAAGCGGCTAAAATTATCATCGCCGGAATCAAAAGGGACAAGCTACGCATTATGGTCGGTCCCGACGCATATGTGCTGGACTGGATGAAAAGATTATTTCCGGTTGGATTCCAGAAAATGGCCGGCCGCAAAACTGCCCCCGCATGGCTGAAGAAGAAAGCCGGAATCAAATCGTGATCAGTTAATTTTTTTATTTATGAGCTCGCTAAGAGGAACGACTTTTAACCCTTTGTCGGCAAGACCCTGCATTATTTTTTCAATCTCCGCCAATAAAATAAACTTGTCTTCATTACTGCCCGGTGTTACATCGTGCAATAAAATAATATCGTCGGCTTTGGTTTTGTTCAATATTCGGGAGCTTAGATCTTTAATACGGCGGTTTCCGAAATCACCGGCCCGGCAACTGAAAGTCACACAAAACATTCCTAATTTATCAAGCACTGATGGCAGTCTGGGATTAACAATTCCCACCGGTGGCCGGAAGGCCTGTGTGTTCACTCCCATTTTCTGCAAGACTTCTTGAGCCCGAAATATTTCCTGATAAAGATAATGATAGCTGCCCAGCATCAGCAAAGGATTATGATGAAAGGAATGGTTGCCGACAGAATGGCCCCGGGCGATGATTTCCCTGATGATGTCGGGATGCTTCACGGCATTGACGCCGGAGACAAAAAAAGTTGCCTTTGCCGCATACCTGTCCAGCAAATCCAAGATTTGTCTTGTGATCGGTTCGGATGGGCCATCGTCAAAAGTCAGCGCCACAAGATTTTTCCCGGTAAGGCCGCGGCTGATGACCGGCAGGTAAAAACCGCTTTGCGGAAAAAAGGAAGCGGCAATACAAAGTACAACATAAAAGAGGGCGATGGCTATCGCGAGGAACGAACTGATGAAAAAGGAGAGAACAGCAGCGGACAAAAGAATTATTCCGGTAATTTGAGCGGGACTTAAGAAGCGTGATATCGTTTTCATGGAAAACCTTTTATCTTGCTGTAATATTGAATAATTTCATGCCTACCTCGCTCGATCACTCCCCTCAAGGGAGAGAAGGGCCTATTAAATGAGGCTGTTCAAAAATGCCCAGATGCAAGGCGCGCAAAAATCGAACCGCGAGGCTTATATAGACATACGTCGAGTGGTGCGGTTTGAAGCGCAACGCAGCAGATGAGCGTTTTTCAACAGCCTCACCGTCTTTACTGAATCAGGTATTCCCACAAAGGTCCCGTGAAACCTCGTCTGTAAAGTTTCGGCAGAATGCGGGTGGCCTTGGCTTCGCCGGCACCGATAATCCAGTTCAGGCGTCCGTTGGCGTGAGTTTCCACCATCGTCATGATTTCTTTAACGTTTATTTCCGACGAACGGTAAAATACCGGCGGCAGGATATTCTCCCCTTCGGCAACCTGCCCTTCCTTCAGAGCAACATCATATAAAGCTGTGTGCGGATAGATACGGACGCCGCAGAAAAAGAAGAACACCGCTTTTTCCAGTTGGTCAATTCCCGTCAGCGTTGTTTGTAGCGTCTCTTTGCTTTCACCCGGGCCGCCCAGCAGAAAATAATGGGCAACGTGCAAGCCGGCATCGAGTGCTTCCCTGTGCGCGACAAAAACATTCTGCGAAGCAAAAGGCTTGCGCAAATTATTAAGCACCACATCTGATAATGATTCCGTGCCGAATTCCACATGCGTCAGTCCGGCCTCCGCCAGACGCTTGAAATAATCTGCGGGAGGAACAGTGGGAGCGAAAAAACCTCCCCACGGGATGGAAAGACGTTCTTCTATAAACGCTTGAGCCACATCCAAACTGTGATCGTAGCTCGCGTTAAAAGCGGAATCGGTGATAAAAATATATTTCGCGCCGGCATCCTGCAAGTCGCGGGCGCTGCGGGCGATTTCGCGCGGCTCATAAAAGCGCATCTTGCCGCCTTCGATGTGCGGATACGTGCAGTAGCTGCATTGATAGGGGCAGCCCCTCTTGGTTTGCAGATTCAGCATACCGCCGTATGCAAGATAAAAGCGGGTATGCCGGTTTTCCGGATCGAAATGTCTGCGGATCATGCCCCCATAAGGCTCATAAACAATCTCTGTTTTGTCTTTCGTCAGAACACCCGGGACTTTGTTGACATCCGCATTTTTCTCCAACGCGTCCAGAAGCTGCGACATTCTTTCACCCTCACCGACGATGCCGTAATCGGCATCCAGCGCCATCATGAATTCAGCGGGAAAAATCGTAAAGCCGCTGCCGCCTAAAATGATTCGGGCTTGAGAATTTTTTCTGATCTGACTGACTAGAGCCTGATACTCGGGAAGGAAGCTCCGGCAGTTGATTACATCCGTGTTGTCGATATTCCGGATGGATATCCCGACAAAATCGGGTGCAAAATCCCTGATCAAGGCGTCCAGAGTTTCCGGATGGGAATAATCATTGAGATCGATGATTTTTGTCTGATAGCGGGAATCCAGGCAGCCTGCCACATAATCCAGCCCAAGCGGATATACGGGATAGGGAATTCTCAGGGTATTGGCCGAAATGAGCAGTACTTTGATCATAGGAATAAAAAGTTTAAGCGCTAATATGGGGTATCAGTAAAAAGCTGTCATATCGGCCAACGGGAGATATCTTATCTTTTTTACAATGATCAAGATTTCTCGCTTCCGAAATGACATATTAGAGAAACTCCGGGCTAACGGCGCACGATTGGTTTAGAAATGAAAATCAACCTTTTTTACGGTTATTGGCGATGTGAGTGGCCAGGGCACGCACGGAAGCGAACACTTTGACACCCAGTTCCTTGTTGTCAATTTTGACGCCGTAATCTTTTTCAATCATCATCACCAGCTCCAGCACATCAATGGAATCAATGCCCAGATCGCCGCCGACCAGCCGTTCATCGTCCTTGATGTCTTCCGGCGTAACATCGATCAGCCCCAGTGTATCAATAATTTTAACCTTAAGCTCACTGATTATTTCTTCAATCGGACTCATTCATCTCTCCTGTTTTCGATAGTTCAATCCGGATTCGAAGCGATTTTCTTTGCCTCATCCCCGAGAATTTTTTCCAGTATGATTCTCACCAGCCATTTTCCGAGAGCTTTCGCGTATTCGGGACCGGTCAGATAAATGCCCAGCATCGTGACCACCCATGTCAAAGCATAGGCCAGTGGAATGCCTATAACACCAACCAAAGGATTTCGCAACTTGGCGGCAATGACCCCGACCACAAAAAATGACGGAATGACCATCAAGTAACTTAAAACGATGAGGACGATGCCGAACGTCACTTTAGGCGTGTGCTTCTCTTTGAGCAGACTCAAATCAGCGCATTCGCTGATGGCATTCCGGCAAAATTCTTTCCGGGCAAAATAAGCCGCTGTTCTTTTGACGATATTCAAAGTGTTTCCTGATGATTTACCTTTCCATGATTCCGCCAATGGAATATTTGGAACGAAGCGGATAATCTTTGTAGGCAATATTTTTAAAAACACCCGTGCGCGCCTGCCCGACAGTGGCAATCAGTTCATTGTCCACGTAAATCCGTCCGTCTCCGATCACGATGCTCGCGCCTGATTCTTTCAAAAGGGAATAGCGCCGCACGTCAACCTCGAAGCGGACACATTTGTTAAACGGGCGAATCTGACCATTGAAAGCAACCTCGCCGCATCCCAGCGCCCTGCCCGTCCCCAGCGCACCGCTCCAGACACAGAAGAAGCCCAGCAATTGCCAGATACCGTCCACGCCGAGACAGCCGGGCTGAACCGGATCGCCTGGAAAATGGCACTGGAAATACCAGGCGTCCAGCCGTATATCCTGCTCGGCGATAATCGTGCCTTTTTTGCCGTCGCTTTCAATGCATAAGATGCGATCCACCATCAGAAAAGGCGGCGCCGGAAATTTCGCCTCAAAATGCTCCGGCGGATCGGATACAAGCGTTCCCCAGGAAAAAGCGAGAATTTCTTCAAAATCAAAGTGGTCTCTTTTTAAAAATTCCTCATATGTCATAATTCATTTTTCCTTTTAGCGAATCCAAAATGGCGTCAGAGCCCCGGCATACTCTTCAAAAAACATCCGCAAATTCAGCCATCGGGATTTTAACTCTGATGGGGGTCAATTATCGGAAACGGCCTGTTTTGTCAAAAGAAAAAAGGAATGATAAGTCTTTCAAATTATTGTAGGTCTGGCTGCCCCGTCCCGTTCTGCCCTGCGGTTCATTTCTGTTTGCGCTGGAACGGAAATTAGGTTATACAGGCGCCCGAGAAGAATAAAGGAGAACGATAATGAACAGATCAGCTCTGCACAAAATCAGCTACGGCCTCTACGTCGTCACGTCCGGTCAGGACGGGAAATTCAACGGTCAGATTGCCAATTCCATGTTTCAGGTCACGTCCAATCCAGCCACGGTGGCGATCAGCATCAACAAAGAGAACTACACGCATGAATTGATAAAACTCAGCCGCAAGTTTGTCGTGTCGATTCTTTCCGAAGAAGCGCCCATGACCTTCATCGGTCTTTTCGGCTTCAAGAGCGGTCGCGACGTCAACAAACTTCAAAACGTTAAAACAAAGACCGCGGTCACCCAGGTGCCCGTCGTTTTGGACCACACGGTTTCCTACCTGGAAGTCGAGGTGGACAGTGAAATGGATTGCGGCACGCATACCATCTTTGTCGGCCGTATCGTTGAATGCGACGTGGTCAGCGATGCCGTGCCCATGACCTACGCTTATTACCAGAAAGTCAAGGGAGGCAAATCGCCCAAAACCGCTCCGACCTATTCCAAAGAAGAACCCGCTGCCGCCGTGAAGCCTCAGACCGCCGCCAGTTACGTTTGCAGTGTCTGCGGCTATGTGTATGAGCCGGCCAAAGGCGATCCGGATAATGGCATTGCGGCCGGAACCCCGTTTGAAGATGTGCCGGATTCCTGGACCTGCCCCGTCTGCGGCGCGGATAAGTCAAAGTTTGAAATAGAAAAATAATTCCTTTTCTCTTTAGCTCAATGAGTTGCCCATGAAGAAAAAAGAGAAGATGAATCCTAAACATCCATCGCCCGTTTCCGGCACGCTGTTGAAGAGGGCCCGGGAAAAGTTCAAGGAAAGCGAAGATCGTTATCAGTCCCTTTTCAACCGGTCGCTCGATATTATCTACCTTCACGACTTTGAGGGCCGTTTTCTTGACGCCAACAATGCGGCGCTGCAAAGACTCGGCTATACCCGGGAAGAAATCACTTCTCTTAATTTTGCTTCGTTTCTCAGCGAAGATCAAATCCCCACCGCTTTTCAGGCCATGGAAAGGGTCTTGGCCGGTAACCAAAAAGAATTGACCGAATACAGATTGAAACACAAAGATGGCACCGATGTTTACGTGGAAACCCGGGGATCTGTCGTGATGTCCAAGGGCAAACCTGTGGCCATTCAGGCCATTGCCAGAGATATCACCGAACTCAAGAAGGCGGAAGAAGCGCTGAGACAAAGAGAAGAGGAACTCTCGATAAAATCCCGCAATCTCGAAGAAATGAATGCCGCGTTAAAAGTTCTCCTCAAGCAGCGGGAAGATGACCGTTGCCAAATTGAAGAAAACGTACTGACCAATGTCAAAACTTCCATTTTCCCCTATCTGGAAAAACTGAAAAAAGGCGCTTTGAGCAAGCAGCAGAAGATTTATTTGAAGATGATCGAAGATCAACTCAGTCAGATCATTGCTCCCTTCCTGCGTTCCTTATCCCAATCTTCTTTCGACCTGACACCGCAGGAACTCCGCGTGGCGGATCTGGTGAAGAACGGATATACCACCAAAGAAATCGCCGACATTCTCAAAATTTCGACCAAGACAGTTGATTACCATCGGGATAATCTCCGCAAAAAATTAGGTATCCAGAGCCATAAAACCAATCTAAGATCATTTTTGCTGAAATTTTCATAATACCGGTTTTCCCCCCGTATTTTCCTCTATATTATTCCGTATTGTTTTATAAAAAAATTTGATTATTATGCATTTCCTTTTAAGAAAACCCTGTGAAAAAAAGAATTTAGTATTTCAACCCGGTAAAATACCAGTAAAATGAAAAGGAGCTCATCATGGACAACAAGGAAATCGTAAAACAGATGATGGATTGGCACAAAAAATCGTTCGGGAGTTGTTTCTCAACGATGGTCAACCTGCAGAACCAGGCGGAAAAAATCATGACGACTTTTGTTGACCTCACGCCAGGCATTACCGATGAAGGCAAAAAGGTCATGGAACAGCTAAACAGCATGTACAAAAAAAACCGTGACGAATTCAAAAAAGCGGTCGATGAGGGATATGACAAGCTGGAAGACCTGTTCGACAACGATACCGTTGCGATGTTCCAGGAACAGACCCGGAAGATGTTTGATCTTTTTTCCGCTCAAAAGGCCTGGATGCCGCTTGATCTGAAGAAAACGATGGATGACTGGACTGCGATGTATCAGAAAAGCTTTAATGATTTAAAAAATCAGGTTGATGAAAACGTCAAAAGTATGGGGAACTTTTATTCCTCCGAGGACAAACAGCAGAAAAAAGGCAAAAAATAGTTTTCACCCTTTTATCTTACACTCTAGGCAGAATGCTATAATCTGAGATAATATTCGCAAACAAAAGGCAGAGGCCATCAAGTCTCTGCCTTTTCATAAGAGCTTAACGTTATGAAAGAAAAATAATGGAAAATAAATCAGGCTATCAAATTACATCATCAGTATGTGACACCATCCTGGAAGTAACAATGACAGGCGAAATAACAAAGAGCGGCATTGATCAACTGGCGGCCGAAGGAGCTGCGATCATCATCGAAAAAGGATTAAGACATGTCCTGGTGGACATCCGCACGCTGAAGGGACGGTTGGGCATCATGGACACCTATTCCTTTGTCAGGAGACCTTTCGAAAAGCCAAAAGTGAAATGCGCCCTTGTTGATCTCCCGGAAAATCAGGATTATCTTAACTTTCTGGAGACCACAGCCATCAACGCCGGTCTGTCATTGAAATACTTTTTCGATATCGACACCGCGAGGGCCTGGCTCAAAAGTTCAAATCTCAGGTAGTTTCAGAAAAATATCCACCAGGTCGGAATCGAACATTTTCTCTCTGTTCTCCTCAAAAAATTGCCGCACCTGTTCTTTGCTCCACGCCTTGCGGTACGGCCGGTCTTCCGTCAGCGCGTCGTACACATCGGCAATACAGATGATTCTCGCAATCAACGGGATGTCTTTCTCACTCAATCCCCCGGGATATCCTTTTCCGTCCCAGCGTTCGTGATGATGTACAATGCCTGTCAGAATCAATTCATAGGAAGGAATGGAAGCAATGATGTCCGCACCGGTCTGCGGATGTTTTTTGATGACATCGAATTCCTCATCGGTCAGTTTACCCGGTTTATCGAGAATCTGTTCCGGCACGGCAATCTTGCCGATGTCGTGCAGAATGGCGGAAATCGTCAAAGCGCGCATTTCATCCTCATTAAAGTTAAGCCCCCGTCCGATGGCTTCCGCAAATTTGGTAACCCTCTCACTGTGCCCGGCTGTCCACGGCGATTTCGCGTCAATGGCCCGCGTCAAAGCAATCAGGATGCCGATAAAAATATTTTCTCTTTCCTTGGTCGAATCCAGAATCCGGGAAGCCATGATATTGAGCGCTTCCGCCAGCCGGCCGACCTCATCCTTCCGGCCGGTTGTGAAGCGGCGTTCGTAATCTCCCGACGCAATGATTTCCGCTTCCCGGGAAAGCTGCTCAACGGGACGGGCCAGTCGGGCGCTGAAGATCTGTCCCAGCAAACGCGAGACCAGCAAAAGGAGCAGAAAGAAAAGAAGCGCCTTCGCTATGTTCATCCAGAAAGCACTGAGAAATCCCTGACGTTGGACATCAAACGTAAAAATTTGCGTATAATCACTGCCCACGGGAGTGATATTGATTTTCACATTGACGGTACTGTTCATGCCGTAAAATAAAGAGGCCGATTGAATAATTTTTTTTGTTTTGGTCTCCTCCAGTGCCGCGGCAAGCGCCGCGCTGGTTATTGGCGCCGAATGAATTTCACCCTTTTTATTCATATAGGTGTGTTGCCACGTCTTGCCGTCATTAAAATAAAGAGAATATCTCATCGGAGGGAAAATGCCCTGAAACGCCCTGGTCGCGTTGGCGATATGCGTCATGCGCTCGTTGACTATTTTCAGCAGCTCGCCCTGATTTCTGCTGATGGATTCCCGGGATGCTGAAGTAAGGTACTGCTGAACGGAATCGGTCGCCAGATGAATAAAGGCACTCGTCGAAGAAACAGCCAGATAAATATAAACGGCATAGCCGATAGCCAGGCCGAAAATGGTGAAGGCCAGCGTCAGCCTTCGTGAAAGCGAAGGCCGCCAGAAAAAGAAATAATCTTTTAAAGCTGATTTGAATGGGCTGTCTGTCATAAAAATGTTCTTAATATATCCTTCTCAATTTAAAGATTGGCCTGCAGATCATCCAGAAATTCGGATGGCGAATCGCCGCTGGTAATCAGCAGATGTTCCCGTGCGCGGGTGCAGGCGACATAAAGCAAATGCCGCTCTGTGTTGTAAACCTCTTCCAATTCGGCATCATCACCCGCCATCTCAATCCTTTCCTGAAGAGGGACAACATTATCATCGCAAGCCATCACGCAAACTGCGCAAAATTCCAGTCCCTTGGCCAAGTGCATTGTGCTGATTGAAACATTACCACTGGCTGTTTCCACCTTGTCGTCAAGAATACAATAGGAATTTTTTGATTTTTCAACGGCCGATTGTGCGCGTGGCAATTGAGCCTCGCTTCGTACAAAGATTCCAATCTCATGCGGCAGCATGCCGTCACCGATTCTTTCCTTAATCCACTTGGCAACCGCATCAATTTCTTTTTTTTGTGAGTCACAAATTAATATAGCCGGTTTTGGCCCGTTGAAAACAGAAACAATACCGCGACGTTCTTCAACATTGCCGTCAACATCCGTAATCTCCTTCCCTAAAAGACGATCGGCCTGAATGCGAATTTGATGCGAAGTCCGGTAATTGATTCGCAATGTGCGGGAACGCCCTCGAATATCAACGCCCAGCGATTTCCATGAAAAAGGCTGCTGGAAAATTCTTTGCCCCAAATCCCCGGCAAAGAAAAGTCCATTCTTGCGACCGGAGCCCAAGGCGGCCAGAAACTTCAATTGAGCGATGCTGACATCCTGAGCTTCATCCACTACAACATAATCAAAAGGCAGTTTCTTACTTTTTGCAAAGTGCGCTGCCAGCCTTGTGAATATTTCCGCATAGGTTAAAAGTTTTTTCGATTGCAGTTTTACGCGAACTTTTTCAAATATGGACCATAGAACAACGCGCTGTTTTTCCGGCAACCTCGATTTTCGCCCCAATCGTTTGGCATCGCGATATTCTTCCCAAGTATTGAGTTGCCAGGCATCCACAACATCTTTCCATTCGGTAATCAAAAAAGATAACGGAAATTTATGGTCAGGAACTTCCGTGGAGGCCTCTTTCATGATCTTGGCAATTTCCGCATCGGATACAATACGTGTGCGACCGTTCTTCGCTTCATAAAGCCTTAAACCGATTTCATTCAAGGCAATGCACTCCAGACGTTCGCCTACTCGTGGCGTATTGCTAATCAAACGTCTCATTCTGATACGTAAAGCATTGGCCAAAGTATCGGAAAAAGTAGTCAGAAGCAAGCGGGCATCGGGATTGGAGCGCGACAAAAAGACAGCCCGATGCAGGGCAACAATGGTTTTGCCTGTCCCTGCCGAACCGGAAACTCTTGTCGGACCACCATAATCTTTTTCCACCATTTGCCTTTGCGCAGGATGGAGAAAAATCATCCATTTTTCCCATGGGAATTCCAAAGCGCGTTCCAGTTCTTCAATATTCTGCATGGTGCGGAAACGACGTTCGGCATCCGGATGTTTGAATGGATCAGAACCGACAGCGGCAGGCGGAATGATTTGCGGCTGTGTTCCCGTAGCTAAACACAAAAGCGCTTCCGCCGCTTCACCCGGCAGATGGTCGGCTAGTTCCAGTATGGTATCCTCACTGACTTTGCGGACATCATCAAGCCATTCAGTCGGCACGCCGTACTTCAGCAGTTCATCATCAGTACAATCTTTAAACAGAAGAGGTTTTGCTTGTGCGGCCGGTTTTTCAGCTTCTTTATATTGTGGAATGATAATTTCCTTGACGGTTTCCCGAATCTCAACCAATTGCGCAGCGCCGGTCTGTGGGTGGGTTTCCAGTTTGCGGCTTTCAGCCCACTGATAGGCATTGTCGTGATGGTCGACATAACACAAAAGAAGACTGTCCTCTGTTCTATGAACAATCAGGCGCAAATCACTGCTGACACGCACAGACCAGAAACGTTTATCCCTTGCCTTTTCCAGCTTATGAAACTGCATTCCCGGATTGGCCGGATTCATCTGAAGATCAAAAGCGGTTGTTTTCACTGCTTTCTGTTCTTCATTGGTCAGTTTGGATAAACTGTCAGTAAATGTGTCGGCAATGCGGAAGTTCATTATATAATCTCTAGTAGTTGGATTTATTCCAGTCTTCCAGTGCACCTTTATTCCACTTTTCAGAACTTATATTTTTCAGAAACTTAATCGCTTCATCAAGACAATTATGATCTGCAGCCCAATATAACTGTTCCGATAACCTAAAATGTTTTGAAGCGTCTGATTCTCCCGATGCAGCCAGTATTAAAGGAACCGGTGGATCAGGTTCGTTATGGCTTTTGTGTTTTTTAAGAAACAGGAAAAAGTCGTTCCAATACATACCGGCGGGGCTTGATTTACCTTCACCTTTTATTTCATTTAGGAAAAACTCAATTTTTATACGGTTATGATTCATGGTGCTTATTACGATTTATTACTCTTATGTTTTTCTTGAACCTTCTCAATTAAATATTTCAGATCTTTAATATCGTTTTTCAGTTCATCAGGCGTAGGCGGTGGATCATTTTTTACTGATGCCGGATCATGAGCCTCGATAATATCGTTACATCGTTTATAAAGTCGAAATACTTCATCCACCACTGCCCGTTCAAGGCCAACTACTTGGTCAAGTTTTTTTACCTCAATGTAATCACGAAATCTCTGCACTGTTCCGTTTAGGATCAAATCTTGCACTATTCGTTCTATCGTAGCTCTGAGAAAACTATATTGTCTAATAATCTTACCCGCCAATTCTTCAGATGGGCTTGCTGGCCAAGGCAATTTTTCTAATGCTTTATGAGCTTTTTCAAGTTGGTCAATACGTTCGCCAAAGCTTTTATGCATCCATGGAAGTCCCTTTGCTACATTTCCAAAAAAACCGACATTTTCTTCAAGAAAATAAGTCAGCGGATTTATATTTAACTTTGCACATTCACTCCTTATTTGAGATAAGAAAACTACATCATGTGTAAATATTATGACTTGTCGTTTCTGCGCTTCACTTGCTATGCGCTTTGCAAATCGGCCACGATGTTTATGATCCAAAGATGAGACAGGATCATCAAAGATTATGCCACCCGAATGATTAGAAAGTTTTAATTCTGCCAAAAACGAACCTAATGCAATTGCGCGTTGTTCACCTTCACTAAGAATGTTATCAAGCTTATGAGCTGATGGTAGATCAAGTAAGAGTCGATACCATATTTTCCCTTTTTCTGGACGATCCTCAACTTTAATTTTTATATGGCCAATACCCAAAGCCCGAAACTCCTCTTCCAATGCATTCTTCAGAAGAGGGGTTATAGTTTCCCTGGCAAAAACCTTAGATTTATCAGAAATAGATCTCGTTTTAAGATCGTTTTTACAAGATTCCAGCGTTTTTCGTAGTTTCATTCGCTGTATCGTTGCAATAAGAGACGCCTTACTTTGTCCTAAAGTTTGACGGGCAATCAATTCATTACGTTCTTTTATCAACTCTTGCTTTTTAAGTGAATTAGCTGCTCGAAGAAATATCCTTGCAGACTTAAGTTGCTGAGCCGCCATGTTTCTTAGATGTTTTCGCGGGTTTTCACTCAATAATGGTATTGAATCCCATTCATGTGACTCAATATTAGAAATTATCCATTCTTTTCGTGTCGCAATATTCTCCTGAAATGTGTTAATTTTGTTCACTGCAACTTCATCAATAAGCCGCAGCTCATCTGTTAAAGATTTATCTAACCCAAAACTTAAATTAGATTGTTTAAGCTCATTACTTGTTGCTTCAACTAATTGTTTTTTTGTTTTAGCAATCTGAGCAACATCATTTAAAACATAAGTATCAAATCTTTTAATTCTATCACCGACATCTATCAATGGTTGTTGACAAAGAAGACAGACAGCGTCAGTTCCCAGATATGGAAAAGATTGTGTAGGATATGCAACTTGAGAATACTTTTTTGCTGCTTCAAAAAGAGTTTTCCATAAGTGTTCGCCTGTGCCAGGCAATAGATTTCCACCAGTGCGTAATACTTCGGCTGCTTTCTTCTCTTCATTACAAGCAGCAATTGCATCTGCATCTAAATTAATAATTTTTTGTATGTTGTCATCACTGACTCTTGCAAGGCAATTATCAATTCTTTTAGCAAGTTCTTTCAATCTTTCTGCTGACAGTCTCAATACTTTAGCTTTTGTAGCTGGATCTACTTCTGACAAAGCGGTGTTGAGGTCTTCAATCCGTTTTTTCTCCTCGTCAGACAAATTCCCTAATTTCTTAATACTTTCGATGTCAGTATTTGCGTTCAGCCCAGCGACTAAACGACCGACTTCCGTTTCGCCAAGCAAATGATTAAACGGCTGCCTATCAACGTCGATACAAGATATTTCATTTTCAAGACGAAGACTCAATTCCGGAATTACTTTATTTGCAAGACTTTCAACTATATCTAATCCATAGGGTAAGAAAGCAACATCCTGTTCTTCTGTTAGATAGACACGCGCACAATGACAATCAAAAACAGAGATGGTTGATAGCTCATCGGGCGTAGTCGAACCATCAATCCATGTCACCGATTTAGCTGCGCTGTTTATTTCTATATCAAAAATGGCTTCCGGAATTCGTGTTCTTGCTTTGGCATCAGTCACGTCGGTAAGAACTCTTTCTGAATGATCGCGTGAACGACATGCCCGTTTCATCACCCGCGAATAACCAGATTTACCTGTCCCATTGTCACCGTAAATCAAAGTTATTCCAATAGGCGCAAAGTCTAATACTTGAGCAGGTGCTATACGATTAACATATTTTAAGTCTCGCATTGATTTTAAAATAACTCTTTCGTTAGAAGGTGGAGCTATCGGAAGATGTGAGCTATTTAATGGTATAGGTTTTAAATTAGCTGGATTTTGCAAGCCATATGCAGCTTTTAGCAAACTATACAATTCTGTGTAATCATTATCTGTTAATCCGACACTTTGCTGAAAGAGACGCCTCGTCGCGTCTCTTTGCCATAAAGGAAGTTCATTTTCTGACCACTTAAGAATGTCATCAATCAAGCTCATATATTGACCTTAAATTGGTAATTAATACTTATCACACCTTAAACACCTTCATCACCTCATCACCTAAATGGTTGATTACTTTTACGGCGATGCGACCGGAGTTGGGTTTGTCGAAGGGGCGGGAAATGTCGCTGTTCAGCGTTGCCCATGCTTCCTGGTTGATTTCCGCTTTGAGTGTCGTCTTCAATGCTTTGTATGGGTCGTTTGCTCCCAGGAAATAGGCATGACGGACGAAGAAGCTTTCTTCGTTGTAATCCGTATCGATAAACCAGCAGGCAATGCCTTCGGCGCCATCGCTAAGGACTTCGCCGGTGCTGGGATGAAAGACATCCACTCCTTTGATTTTAACTTGAACTTTTCCGTCTTTGGTATCCAGGACGTCAATGTCGGGCTCTCCAAAGATGACAAAAAGATTGCCTTTGCCGGTGTTTTTCAAATCGTCGGCCATATGTAAATCGGCATTCATGCGAGCTTTGAGAACAGGAATGCGTCCCAGTTTGTTGAATTCAGAAGAATGGGCATCATAATTGAAAGCACAGGTGATGAGCACATCAAAGTCGGCGTCGCCTGCTTCGCGGGCGGCGGCAACCAGATCGGGACGGGAAACTGTACTGAATTCCGGGCCAATGAAGATGGCGGCGCGTTTTTCTATACCTGCAATCACATTTTCACCCTCACCCTTACCCTCTCCCGTCAAGGGAGAGGGATTATTTGGTGCGCCCTTTTCTCCCAGTGCGGGATTTTTTTGTATGCCCTTGCTTTCGCCCACCAGGGGCGCGGGTTTAATGGAAGCGCCTTCGATGTATTTGCCTTCGGCGCAGATGTAGTAACCCGGCCAAGGTGTCAACGACGTGAAGACGATTTTATCTTCTTTGTGTGCCTGCTGAACACCGGCCACTTTAAGATTTTCCAGAATAATCTGTGTGAAGTCGCGTACAGTTCCGTATTTATCACTGGCATCTTTTACGCCGTCAATCAGTTCATCGTTTTCATCCACACCCAACACGCGATGCGGCAAGAGGCTTTCCACCGTGAAAGGTCCCGCAACGCGGACTTTCTTTTTGTCCTCATAAGGTTTGTCGTAGAGATATTCGTATTCAGCCTTGGCGGCTATAGAGGCATCGATTTCTTTTTGGCGCTTGATACGATGTTGCCACCATTGGGTATGAAGCTTTTCAACTTCTTTCATTTTTTCCTGGATTCCCGCCTTCGCGGGAATGACGGTGGAGAAGTCGCGCGGGATTTCCCATTCTTCCCATTTTTTACCAAGGGCTTCATTTAACTTTTTACGGATTGGTTCGAGCTTTTCCTGCCATTTTTCCCAGATCACGTCGATTTCGGTATTGTTGGCGATGGATTTGAGTGTAATGTGCGGAACGCGCTCATAAACAAAACCCTGGCGGATGTCGCCATGCGTCGGTGCGCTGGAGGGTTCTTTACGGCTGACTTCTGCCTCCTTTAGTTGACCGTCGCGACTGTCAGCCAGCAGATAATAAGGATAACGCGCGCCCATAATGCGGGCACGGGCAAGAGCCAGCGCGACACGTGAGGTATCAATTGTAATCCAGCGACGTCCCCACTGCTCAGATACATAAGCTGTCGTACCCGAACCGCATGTCGGGTCGAGTACGAGGTCTCCGGGGTCGGTGGTCATGAGGAGGCAGCGTTGAATGACTTTGGTAGAGGTTTGCACAACATAGATGCTCGATTCAGAGGCAAACCCCGAAGGCATCGTGTCCAGCCATAACGCAGTTACTCTAGTAACTGGAAAATCATCCTCGAATTGCTTGCGTGATAGTGTGTTACCTATCAGGATAAGCCGTCCGGATTTTTCAACCCGCTGCATACCATCAATATTCGTTCGCCAATAGTAGGAGCCAGGAGGCACGAGTGATTTACACTCAAACGAATACTCGTAACGGGTAGTTTGTCCGCCACTGTCATTAAACATGCCTTGCGGCTTAAAGCAACGATCAGCTTCTGGTAAATCACCAGATTCAAGTTGCTTCCTTGGTATGGTGTAGACAGATAGATCAGGCCGCTGTGCCATCGTGAACATTTTAATCTGAGTGGCGCGAGGTCTTTCCGCCCACAAAGAGCGTACCTTGAGCTGCTCTCTGTTCCGGCAATACCAAAGTATTTCGTCAGTAATTGTGTCGACCGTCTCGCCACCTTTCCCGGTCGTCTTTACAAAATGAATCAGACTTACGCAGTTCTCCTCCCCGAACACTTCATCCATCACTGCCCGAACGCGGTGGACATTTTCATCGCCGATTTGGACAAAGATCGAGCCACTTTCAGTCAATAAATCCCTCGCCACCGTCAGTCGGTCGCGTAGATACGTCAGGTAGGAGTGAATCCCGTCGCGCCAGGTGTCGCGGAAGGCTTTGACCTGCTCGGGCTCGCGGGTGATGTGATCGGCCTTGCCGTCTTTAACGTCGCGGCTGGTGGTTGACCATTGAAAGTTGGAGTTGAACTTGATGCCGTAAGGTGGATCAAAATAAATGCATTGCACCTTGCCGCGCAGACCTTCACGCTCGGCTAAACTCGCCATCACCTGAAGGCTGTCGCCCAGAATCATGCGGTTGGACCAGTTCTGGTCGTGCTGATAGAAATCTGTCTTGGTCGCATCTTCCGGCATGCCGTTGAAATCGGCAAAGAGGTCGGTTTGCGTTTCGGCGGCCTGCTTGTCGGATTCGGTGCGTTTCAGCAAGTCATCAATCAAAACTTTGGGATGAACTTTTTCCTGAATGTAAAGCGGCGGCGCATGAACGACCAAATCCGACCAGTCCTGCTCATCCTTGCCACGCCAGACCAGTTGCGGATCAAGGTCGCGGTTGCGGTTTTCTTTTTCTTCGTTCAATCCATCAACGTTACGCGGATATTTTATTTTCAGCGGGTCCTGCGCTTCTTTCTGGATGACAGACTGAAACTCGGCAGTCGGAATATTTTTACGCCTCGCCTCATCATGAATAAGCGTTTCTATTTTCTTTCCATTTGTTTTCTTTACAGCCATCTGATTACCTTTCAGTTTTTGCTCTTCTTATTTCTTTGCCAGTTTTTCGATGAAATTGCGACCTTTGCCGGTCAACCGGTATTTCTGTTTGCTGCTTGTCGGTTTATCGGGAATGGTCATAGTAATGAGATCCTTTTCAATCAGAGGATTGAGTACCTGGTCCCTGAACTTGGTCCTATTTGTTCTTCCAATAATCGCCATTAGGTCGGCAACGGCTTGATCTTTCAGGCACTTACGGAGTATTTCCACCTGGTCCCGACTTAGTCCCGACTTAGTCCCAACCTGGTCCGCCGATTCTGCTTGAGTAATTATTCCCGATGCCTTGCTGACAGTTTCTAAAGCTACACCCGGTTTGCGGTAAATTGTTGCCACAAAGCCATCGGTGAGTTTAAATGATGGCTCAGTCAATCCTGCATCACGACATCGGTCTACCATGTCTCTTATACCGGTGCCCATGCGCTCAATATACTTTGTCAGATAAAGAGGTTCTGCAATCAGAGGATTTCTAGGATATGAACCGTGCGGTTTTAATAAAGACTTTAGAGAAAGTGATGAAGGTAGCTCGCCCGGATTCCAGACTTCCAGACGGTCGGAAAAGAGCATGACCTGAACACTGGCAGCACTGGTATAATCGCGATGTGCTATAGCGTTGACAATAGATTCACTAATTACTTCCTTCGGGATTTCATAAGCAACCGGTGCCTGAATACTTTCGGCGCGGGTTCCTACGGCAAGATCAATTTTGGACAAGACGAAATTGACCGCCTGATCAACCAAATCAAAAAGATTGCCTTTATATACCTGATAAAAAGGAATGGGTTTTTGAACCTGCGTGCCGTGAAAATGTGCGCACTTCACTTCAGAAGAGTAAATAAAACGCTGAGGTTCATTACCGAAAAGAAGGATCGCCGCATTGGTAGGTCTGTTATTTTTGACAAGGCGTAAATGTGAGAGTACCGTCTTGACAGCGGTTCCGGCATTCAGTGGAAAATCCCGCGATTCGCGCGCCATTTCGAGAAACCACTTTACTTTAGAGGCAGATATATCCTTCAAATCGGCATCTTCGCAAATGGAAGCGTCAAATGGTCCCGAACGCAATAGACCATTGTCATCCAGATAATCTACTAAGCTACCATAAACACCGGCAATCAATTCAGCCGTTGTTGAAAAGCGGCGGCGTATTAGCTGGGATGATGCTTCTTTGACTAGATTTTTCATTGCCGGCTCGCGGGCGGAATCGTCCGCACCTTTGACAAAAACAAGTCGATGTTTTCGGCGTTCCGTTGCATGTAAAAATTCCATATGGGTTGCTGACAACCCGCCTTTAACTGGCATACCATATTCATTGCCAAGTATTCCGATATAGATGGAGGATTTTTCAACTTCATCAAGATATAATTCATCTGCCCGTTGATCTTTGGCCGGCACCTCCTCAAAAAGAAAAACATCGAAGAACCGACGTAAGAGCGCATCACCTCGAAGGAAGTCACGAAGAGATTTGCGTTCCTGCGTAAATTCTTTTTGAACGCTGCTGATAAATATTTTTATTCTTGTAGAAGTCATATTAACCCTTAGAGTTAGAAATGAATTTACCAATCATATTATCAAACGCTTTTTCGACTTTTGCCTTGAAATCGGACTCGATTTGATAGACTTCTGTAAATTCGGCAAAGGCCCAGCGGCCAAACTGGCCATTATTGTTCACACCGGGTATCCAATAGGTCTCCATGGTTGATTTCTTGTCTTTGGCATCCTCCCGGCGATAACCTTTGATTTCCACAATGAGATTGAGCAAGTCTTTCTCACCGTGGCCATCATCAATCTGGACGATAAAGTCGGGAAGATAAATGCGTGTTTCTGAGCCGTAGCGATAAGGCACTTCCAAACCAAGGTTATGATTTTTAACGTAAGATTTAACTTTCGGATGCGCTTCCGCCACACGGCAGAATTCCGCTTCCCAGTCGCTATCCAGAATCACCCAGTTGATGTGACAGCGCCGGGCGTCTGTTTCCCATCGGTCGGTTCTGGATGTATTGAAATTTACGTGTATGGTGGAACCCGTTGGATTGTAGGAATCAAGAACGGCCACAATGGGATGAGTACCTTCAAGTGAACTCATAATGGCAGCGGTGATCCTTTCGCAGGCCATATCGGCAAGTTCCTGATACATAAGCTGCGCCGGATATGTGCCTCCTTTGCAAATCAGGCATTGATCCAGCCAGTCTTTCGTAATGCGTTTTAGTTGTCCGAACAAATGCAGTCTCGGTTCCTCGCCGGGATCACGATATTTGGTGTAAATCAGCCGCTTGGTCAGATGAAAGACAAGCGTCGAGTGACGCAGGTCTCCGGTATGAATGAGATTTAAATCCACACCTTCGCCGATTATGCCTTGATTGCGTGTGTTGGTCGGGCCAACTAGATCAGGCGTCAAATCCAGTTCGGAGTCTTTGGTAAACGATGCTGTCAATTTTTCTTCAGGAAGCTCAACACGATAACCGGCGACACGGGGAAATCGGATTTCCAGATGATCGCGTTCCGGGCGGACCGCTTTGACGCGAACGGTTTCACGTGGCGGCTGCGGCGGCGCCACCACTGGCTTGGCGGTAAAGTCAAAGGGAATGCCCAACACATCGGCATATTCAACATTAAACAGACCGTCATCATTTAGTTCATAGGATTGACGACGCAAAGAGCGGCCAATGACCTGTTCGCATAAAAGCTGTGTACCAAAGGCGCGCACACCCAGGACGTGGGTGACCGTGTTGGCATCCCATCCTTCCGTCAGCATGGATACCGACACGACACAGCGAATCGATTCGCCAAGACGATCTTTTTTGCCGACGGTGTTCATGACTTCGCGCAGTAAATCCTGATCGGTCAGTTTGTCAGCCTGGCTGCGGTCGCCGGTGCGTTCAATGATTTCCCGGCGGAAACGTTCAATCTCTGTGGCCGCCATGGAGCGGAAATTGTCATCCAGGGCATCGCCTGATTCCAGTTGCTCGCTGTCAATCAAAAGCGTTCTTGGTCTGGCCAATGGATTGCCATATTCATCATAGTTGGAAAATAGTTTGAATTTACCCTGAAATGGCGGCGGCGTGACGCCATCTTCTTTCTCGGGATATTCAAAACCGGCAATGTAGTCATAGACCAGTTTTGATGTTGATGTATTGTTGCAAACCACAATAAAACATGGCGGCAACTGCATGCGGTTTTCTTTCCAAAGATTGAACGTTTTTTCGTAGTGGCCATAAAGCGCTTCCAATGCTGTCTGTAAACGTGTGGGCAATTTCAGCGGATCAAGTCCGGTTGCCTTGCCACGTCCCTTTCTGGGCATGTCTTTGCGGATGTGCTCCCAGAGATTGCGAAACATGGGAACTTCAGCGCCAGGAATATTATCGGCCACGGGAACACGGGGAAGCTTGACGATGCCGCATTCGATGGCATCCATCAGTGAAAAGTCGCACATCGTCCAGGGAAATAATGTGCCTTCGGCATAACCGGAACCGCGCAGAAAAAACGGAGTTGCCGATAAATCCATCACCTGATTCACGCCGATTTTCCGGGTTACGGTCTCGATGCCGTTAATCCAGAGTCGCGCGGCTTCATTGTTGCTTTCCGCTTCTTTTTTATCGTCACCTTTTAATTCTTCATCTTCACCGTGGTCAGGTTTTTCGCGGTAGCAGTGGTGTGCCTCGTCATTCATAATCATGACATTTTTCATACCCATCAGTTCCGGCATGACGCGCTGAAGCATCTGGCCTTCTGTCTCAAGTGTCTTCAGTTCCTCTCCGCCTCTTCCCTGAAGTAGCGCGCGACCACCCTTGGATAATTCCAACAGATCACGCTGTTTAAAAGCATGGTAATTGGTGATGACAATTTTGGCGCGTTCAAGTTCGCGCATCATATCATTGGGCACCAGTTCCCGATTTTTGTAATAGCTATCCGGATCATTAGGCTGGAGCACTCGTAACCGGTCTTTAATAGTGATGCCCGGAGTGACTACCAGAAATCCACGGGTAAATTTCTTGCTATTGGGATGACGCACGGCATTAATGGTCTGCCACGCGATTAACATAGCCATCACCGTGGTCTTACCGGCGCCAGTAGCCAGTTTAAGCGCCAGACGTGACAAATCAGGATTGGCGTAATTGTTTGCGTTTGCTAAGTGTTCGAGAAATTCTTTGCCGGCCTTTTCATTGGGTGCAACTTCGGTTAACCAGATAACTGTTTCGATTGCCTCGACCTGGCAAAAGAATGGACGATAAGCGTTAAACTGATGGTGTCGCCAGTGTTGCAACAGTCGCGCTGTTTCCGGCGTCACTTTCCAATCGCTGGGATTAGGGATACTGCGCCATTTATCTACGTAGTAGCGTAAATTATTAATGACCGGCGTAGGATCATACTGCTGTTTTGCCGTTGAAAGTCCCTTGCCTTCATCAAAAATAATATCCTGTTGTGCGACTGTTGATTTCCGTTTTTTAGGTTTGGGAATTGGCGTGATATATTCAGCACGACGGCGCTTTTCTATAATCTGCTGCGTCGGTTGGCCTTGTTCATCAAGTTCCCAGTGCCTCGAAGGATATTTATATGGTGAATTCAGAATCGGTTTTTCAAAAAAGCGGTTTTCCATGTTGAGCTGCCTTCTCCCCACGAGTTGCAATTTATTATCAAGAATGTATTAAGAAGATACAGATTTAAATTGTGCGCTTTTTAAACGGCAAGAACTATACGGATATCCTTACGTTATGTCAATGGAATTATCCATTCTTTATCTTATCGTTCATGGTTCCTGCTGAAATTAAAGCATTTCATCTTACGCGTAAAATAATATTTCACAATATTTACTATCCTGTTCCTGATTGACATACCCTTCTAAATCACCTATGCTTCGCGCAACAAGAAAAGGAACTTATTTACTTATGGAATATAAAAATGTCGATGATGTTCAAGCCAAGCTGACGGATGCCGGATATATCCCCTCGCGGGAAATTGCCACGGTTGTGTTTCTGGCGGCGGCGACACAGAAACCGGTTCTGGTTGAGGGACCGGCCGGTGTCGGCAAAACGGAACTGGCCAAGGCCATTGCCCGCTCTCTGGACAGAGAACTGATCCGTTTACAATGCTATGAAGGCTTGGACGAAGCCAAGGCGCTTTATGAATGGGAATACGCCAAGCAGCTTCTTTACACTCAGATGGTCAAGGACAGGCTCAACGACATCATTTCTTCTGCCGCAACGCTGACGCAGGCGGTCGATCAGATCGCCGCGCAGGAAGACGCCTTTTTCTCCGACCGTTTCATTCAGCATCGGCCGCTGCTGCAGGCGATCAGTTCTGAAAAACCTGTCGTGCTTCTCGTGGATGAAGTGGACAAGGCCGATCCGGAATTTGAGGCATTTCTTCTGGAAATCTTAAGTGATTTTCAGGTTTCCATTCCGGAACTGGGCACCCGCAAGGCTATTCAGATTCCCTTTGTGCTGCTGACATCCAACAACTACCGCGATATGAGCGACGCGCTGAAACGCCGCTGCGTTCATCTCTACATTGATTATCCGGCGCGGGATACGGAAATTTCCATTGTGCGGTTGAAGATTCCGGGTATCGAAGAAAAACTCTGCGACGCTCTGGTGGACGCAATCCGCAAAATTCGCAAGCTGGATTTGAAAAAAAATCCGAGTATTTCGGAAACGATTGACTGGGCGCAGTCGCTGATTGCTCTGCAAATCAACGAACTGACACCTGAAGTTGTTTCGGAAACACTCAACATTATTTGCAAGTATCAGGCGGACATGGAAAAAGTCCGCAAGAATATCAATCGGGTTTTGCAGTAACAATAATGTATGGTTAAGCTGATTCAACAATTTGTTTCCTGCTGTCGGGCGGCGGGAATGCGGGTATCCACTTCGGAAGTGCTCGACAGCCTCAACCAGATGAAACTGATTGATCCGACCGATGAGCAGCAATTCCGCTCGCTGCTCCGTTCCAATTTTGCCAAAAGCATGCGCGACGTTCAGCATTTTGACCGTCTCTATCATCTTTTCTTTCACGAGATGCGCGTAGAGACAGCCGATATCCGACAGGCGGCTTCTTATTCCGATCAGATCAAACAGGCTGTAGAAACGCTGAAACGGATCCCTCACGACAATTCGATATTTGACGCGGTCGTAGATTTTTTGCAGGGAAATCCGATGGAGCTGCTCAGGGAAATGCGGCGGATTCAAACAGAGGAAGAGCAGGCCATGCTGCGCTTTAATTTGGGACCGCTGAGCGACCGGCTCAATATCATGCTGCAAATCAACAGAGCCGCATCTGCCGCACAGGCGCTGGTGGAAGAACATTACGCCAAAACCGATTCAGTGGCCGCACGGGAGCTTGCCGATCATTTCGAAGAACGCGTCAATACAGCCCGAACCATGCTCGTCTATGAACCCAATCAGTTGGAAACCGGCACCAGAAAAACAAAAACGGAAGAGCAACGAATGAGAGGGCTGGGCGAAAAATCATTCTCTTCTTTTACCCGCGAAGAAATCGAGGAAATGCGCGACGCCATTGATAAACTGGTGCGCAAGCTGAAAAATATCGTCAGCCGCCGCTATGCCGTCCGCAATCGGGGAAGCATTGACGTTAAAAAAACGCTGCGCGCGTCGGCGAAATACAACGGCGTGCCTGTGGAAATAAAATATCGGCATCGCGCAAAGCGGAAAAGCCGCATTGTCACTCTGTGCGATGTGTCCGGTTCCGTCTGGGCGGCGGCGCGGTTCATGCTGAATCTGCTGTACTCTCTGCAGGATTGTTTCGACAAGGTAAACAGTTTTGTCTTTATTGATCATCTTCAGGAAGTGACGCCTGTCTTTGAAGAAAATGAAATCAACGAGGCGATTCGTCTGGTTCTGGCAAGTCCGGATATCAACTTTAACGCTTCCACCGATTATGGCGAAACCCTTCGTAATTTTAAAAAAGATTACCTGGAACTTTTAACCAAAAAAACGACGCTGATTATCGTCGGCGACGGACGCACCAATTATATGAATCCCGAAGACGCCATTCTCGGGCAGATGCGCGAACGCTGCCGCCGCGTTATCTGGCTGAATCCCGAGCAGGAAAATCTCTGGGGTTCGGGCGACAGCGAAATCAGATCTTTCATGCCGCACTGCCACGAGGTACGCCAGTGTCGCAACGTCAACCAATTATTTACATTCATCGAGGAGCTGGTTTTATAAATGACTACAACACCGGAACAATCGTACAGTTGGATTTCCCGTTTTGCCATTGAGCATGTCACTTCCCGTACCGATTTACAAACCATACAGGAATTTCCCCATGATATTTGGCAGAAAATGGGAGAGGCGGGATTTTTTAAAATCGGAATCGCACCGCAATATGGAGGCAGCGGCGGCGGTCTGACCCAATTGGCCGGAGCGGGAGAAGTTTTCGTACGCAGCGGCTACAACATGGGGATCGCACTGGCCTGGCTTTATCAGCAGATTATCGCCAATCGTGTCATTTCCGTTTACGGCAATGACAAACAGCGTCGCCAGTATCTTCCGCTGATGGCGGAAGGAAAACTGATTGCATCCTTTGCCGTTTCCGAACCCAAGCATGGCGCGCGCCCCAAGTTACTGACGTCCACGGCCGTTTCCGAAGGAAATCACTACATTCTCAATGGAGAGAAAACCTATCTGACCAACGCGCCGATTGCCGGCCTGTTCATCGTCATCGCGATAACCGGTGAAGCAGAACAGCAAAAGAAATTCAGCGCGTTTCTCGTGTCAGACAAAGATGACGGGGTGGTGATCAAACTGCGGTTGAAGTTCGATTTTCTCAAACCGGCTCTGCATGGCGGAATTAAGTTAAATGATTGCCGCGTGCCGGCTTCAGCCATGCTGGGCGAAAAGGATACGGCTTACCCGAACATCGTCCTGCCCTTCAGCGATGCGGAAAATATCGTTCTGATGGGCGCGGTAGCCGGCGGCATGGGCGCGGAGCTGATGGATTTGATCGTGGAAAGCGACCGGCGCAATATTCACAAAGACAGGGTGCTGCAAAGCGAGGTGGGCGCGCTGGATTCCCTTCTGGAAACGATGCGCGCCATCGTCCGCGAGGCAGCCAAAAAAATGGACGACAATGATAACGCGGCCTTACCGTTGATTGTAACCTTCAAGGAGCTGGCCGCCGGTTTTCAGGCAAAAATAACTGCCGCCATCTCGAAATGGGAAATTAAGACCAGAGAGCGCTATAACGTTCTTCAAACAGACATCAACGTCCTGGGTGCTCTTCAGGAAAAAACGCTGCGGGATAAACAGGCGAAACTGGGAGACGAACTGCTCCACGGGGCAAGGTAGTCAAATTATCGGTATCGTCGGGCCTGTTCAATGCGTCTGCAAGAAATGTTTCAATTTCATAAAATGTTATGATAAGGGAGTCCCGAAAGTTTCTTAATCATTTTTAATGAGGTGTATTATGCGCAAATCGATTATTCTCGTTTTTATGGCCTTAGTCCTGGTGTGTTCCTGTTCGGAAAAGGAAAAAACAACCGCCGCTAATATCGATCAAGGGAAAATTTCTGTTGAGGGAGAGAAAAATATAACTCCGGCTAAGCCCGTTCATCCGGATCAGGCAGCCCCGAAAGAGAAAAAAAGTATCAACCCGATGAAAGAAATCGAAAGCTTAACCAGAATAATCAAAGAGCAGCCCAAAAGCGCCCTGGCCTATAATAACAGAGGCTCCGCCTATCATGGTTTGAAACAGCATGAACTGGCTATCGAGGACTATAACAAAGCGATCGGCTTAAAAAAAGATTATGCCGATGCGTACAACAACAGAGGAGCCGCCTATTACAGTCTGGGCAAGCATCAGCAGGCGATTGAGGACTTCAATAAGGCAATCAATCTGAAGATAAATTTTGCCGCTGCCTTCGCCAACAGGGGGCTGACGTATTTAAATCAGGGCAATAAAGACCTCGGCTGTCCCGACGCCAAAAAAGCCTGTGAATTGGGCGTGTGCAGAGTCTATAAAGACGCTCAAGGCAAGCAGATTTGCCCCTGATTTATCCACGTAAAATTAAAACCGGCGATTGATGAATATGTCAATCGCCGGCAAATTCAAATGCAGAAAGGGTTAGCGGACATTAATTCATTTAATAGCACCATCACCTTTATTCACGAGAAAACGCCTTCCAGTCCTGTGCCGCAGTGAGGACAGCTTTTATCTTTGAGGTTAAGGTTGACCACCTGAAAGCCATAGCGCTCGATCAACAGTTTGCCGCAGTGAAAACATCTCGTATTCTCGCCGTCATCGCCGGGCACGTTGCCGCTGTAGACATATTTTAAGCCGGTTTCCCTGCCGATCCGGACGGCCCGGTGCAGGGAATCAAGAGGCGTTACGGGCAGGTTTCGCATTTTGTATTGCGGATGAAAGCGGCTGATATGCCAGGGCGTTGCTCTGCCCAGTCCGGCAATGAAGCGGGCAACGTCTCTTAATTCTTCGTCGCTGTCATTCAATCCGGGAATGAGCAGCGTGGTGATCTCCACCCAGATGCCCAGATCCTTCATTTTCTTCAAACTCTCGAGAACCGGATCCAGCCGCGCGCCGCAGTATTTCTTATAAAACGCATCGCGGAAAGACTTTAAATCCACATTGGCGGCAGCCAGATACGGCGCGATGGTTTCAATCGTCTCCGCCGTCATAAAGCCATTGGTGACGAAAACATTGGCCAGGCCGTTCTCTGCCGCGATCTTTGCCGTCTCAAGAGCCAGTTCAAAATAAACGGTCGGTTCGGTGTAGGTATAGGCGATCGTCCGCGCTCTGCTTTTCTTCGCTCTGGCGACGATTTCTTCCGGCAGAAAATCTTCACCGGCAATCATGCGAGTGGCCGCGGGCATCTGAGAAATGTCGTGGTTCTGGCAGAACTCACATTTGAAGTTGCATCCGACCGTGGCAATAGAATAGGATTGGGAAGCGGGATAAACATGGAAAAAAGGTTTTTTCTCGATAGGGTCAAGATTTTCAGCAATCAGCGTCCCGTAGACAAGGGAATAAAAAATTCCATTCCTGTTTTCCCGGACGCCGCAGACGCCCTGTCTGTCCGGATTGATCTTGCACCGGTGGGCGCAGAGATTGCATCGCACCTTTGCCTCGTCAAGTTTTTCGTAAAGAATCGCTTCCCGAATCATGGCCGTACCTGCTTGAGCATATCACGCACGACTTCCGGAGTCGGCTTGGGGGCTCCGTTATTTAGCTGAAACGTATTGACAATCGGACTCTGGACCGTGCGGATGGTATATTTGACCGGAAAGGTCATACCGACAAAGGCGCCGAAAGGATTTCTCATTAACGGAAACATTTCTTCCAGTTCTTCAAAAAAATCGTAAACGATCGAGGGAAAATAAATAACGCTACCCCATTTGATGGTTGTCTCGCCTACGATATCTTCAACCATCCTCTTGATTTCTGGATAGCTGAAAAAACGCATGGCGCCGGTCAAACGAAAACCGAAATTTTCTTTCAAACCCTGACGCGTTCCAAAAAAAGAATAGTTGTTTAAAAATCCGATGAAAATCCGGCCGCGGCAAACCCGGACGGCCTCTTCAATAACCTTGCGAGGATTTTCGGCTACTTCCAGGCAATTGATGAGGGTCACAATATCAAATTCGTTGTCGGAGAAAGGAATGTCGTCCGGTTGAGACAAAACAAATTCGGCATGATCCCCGTAGCGCTGCCGGGCAATTTCCAGATTTTCTCTGGAGGCGTCAACGCCGGTTAATGAACACCATTTCTCGTTGAAGATTTGCAGGTTATTGCCGGCGCCGCAACTGATATCCAGCAGCCTTTCTCCAGGGAGCGGCGTCACCAGATCCAGAACCAGCTCTTTCTGACGCGCAAAGATGAAGTCCCGGCGGGGTATCCCGGACAGTCCGGCTGCCCGGGATGCCCGTGCTGATGGATGATCGGAAGACATTTGATCAGCTCCTGCTCAAAGTTTCATAACGACTTGATCATAAATTTACGGGGTGTCCGCCTGGATAGCGTCATCCCGCTGTTTTCTTTTGAACCTCGAGGCTGAATTATACATTATTTTTCGTAAAAAGGTATTGTTTTGCGCATTTTTCAACCGCCGATCTCCGACATGATCCGCGTGCATTTTTTCATGGTGTTGTCCGTGCAAACAACATCGTGCTTCCTGGGTTTTAATAAGACGGCATCCCAGATGAGTTTCTCCAGCTCCGCGTCGCTGCAATTTTCCCGCAACGCTGCTTTTAAATCCACTTCCGCTTCATTGAGCAGACAGGCTCTGAGTTTTCCGTCGGACGTCAGCCGCAGGCGGTTGCAGGTGGAACAGAAATGATCACTGACCGGATTGATAAAACCGATTTCACCTTGCCCGTTTTTTATCTTATAAATCCGGGCCGGACCGTCCGATTTATTTTTCTTGCCTTTTAACGGCTCCAGCGCGAAAGTCTGGCTTATTTTTTCAATCAACTCTGTCGCCGGCATATATTCCTCGCCATCACGGAGATTTGTTTTACCCATCGGCATCAACTCGATGAATCGAACCTGAAAAGGCATTTCGGCTGCCAGACGCGCAAACTCCAGCGCTTCGTTATCATTGAATCCCTTGATAAGAACCGTGTTGATTTTGATCGGCGAAAAACCGACTTCTTGAGCATGAATGATTCCGCGCAAAACGGCATCAAGATTTCCACCGTTGGTAATTCTGAAATATTTATCCTTATCTAGAGAATCCAGACTGACATTGATGCGGCGGACGCCGGCGTCAAACATCTGCCCGGCGAATTCTTCCAGAAGAATTCCGTTGGTCGTCAGGCTGATGTCCTTCAGACCATCTATTTTTTTCAGAGCAGCAAGAAACTCGACGCATCTCCGGCGCACCAGCGGCTCTCCTCCCGTCACCCGCACCTTGATTAATCCCATTCTCACCGCCAGAGACACGACGCGGAGGATTTCCTCGTAGCGTAAAATATCTTCATGGCCCTGCAGAGAAATGCCTTCCTTGGGACGGCAATACACGCAGTGCAGATTGCAGCGGTCGGTAATGGAAACGCGCAGGTAATTTATTTCTCGACTGTATTTATCCAGCATAGCTTTTAAGACCTTTCCTTGTTGTGTCTTAAATAGCACAATTGAATCATTCGGGCTATGAAATGTTTCCGTGAAATGTTTCTTGACAGGCCTATTATTCTCTAATAAACAAAATCCCCGTATGGATCCTGCCCGTTGTTTGCGCAAATCACGTCAGGAGTAGAAAAAGAATCCGGAGTGGTCATGGAAAAAGTGCCGATTACCAAAGCTGGTTTTGAAAAAATCAAAAAAGATCTGGACACCATCAAAAACGTGTCGATTCCCGAAAACGTTCGCGATATCGAAGTCGCGAGGGCCCACGGTGATATTTCAGAAAATGCCGAATACTCCGCCGCGAAAGAAAGACAGTCTTTTCTCTACGGGAAAATGCAGGAGCTGGAGCACCAACTGGCGGTGTCCAACATCATTAATCTGAAAGGACTGAACACCGAGAAAGCGGTCTTCGGCTGCTATGTCAGCCTCGAAGATATCGACAGCGGCGAGAAAATAAAATTTCAACTCCTCGGTCCCTATGAATCGGACATCAATCAGAATAAAATATCCGTCACTTCGCCCATCGGCAAAGCTCTGATCGGCAAACAGATCGGCAGTGAAATCAGCGTGAAGACGCCAGGTGGCACACGTAACTTTGAAGTGATTAATATCTCCGCCGAAGAATAAACGTTGTTTAGCGTTTTGCCCCGGCTGATGCCAGAGCCTGTTTTATCTCGTCCCTGACTATTCCGTCCGTCATCGCATCAAACCTTTTCAACCCGGAGATCGCCTCCTGATTGCCGATGCGCCCCAGTGCCCAGGCGATCATACAACGAACGCGTTCATCGGAATTTTCCGTGAAGGCCCGAATCAGTTCGCCGACGTAATCCGGATGACGGCTGTTGCCCATGGCGCGGGCAGCGTTCATCTTCCAGCGCCAGAGATCGTCAGCGGACATATAAAACATATGCGGCCAAACTTTTTGCAGGAAGTAAGGTTTATCCATATGCAGAAGCCGGGTGAGCTCCAGACCGGCCGCTTTTTTGAGTACCCGCTGATTCTGACTTCTTTCCCTCTGGATCCAGTTTATATTACGGGGACAAACATTCTGGCAGCGGTCACATCCGTAAACGCACAGCCCCATCGGTTCACGAAGTTCCATCGGGGTGAGTCCTTCCCCGTAATAAGTTAAAAAGGAAATGCAGCGTCGGGGATCGATCTTGCAGTCTCCTTTGAGGGCGCGGGTGGGACATGCCGCCACGCAGGCGTTGCGGCACCAGTCAGGACAGCCGATGGACACAGTCGGTTCATCCGCGGGAAATTCACAGTCCACAACCAGGGCGATGGGAAAGACAAAAGAACTCTCGCCGGCGGCGCGGCGCGCGTAAAAAAGACAGTTCTTACCGAAAGTGCCCAACCCCGCGCGGGCGGCAGATAAACGGTGCGGCAGGTTAAACGGGACTTTGGAATCAATTCCATTGTCCCGCAGGAAATTCCGGAGCGCTTTGATTTTCAATGCCATGCCGTCCTTTGTCACGCGGTCATCATCGAGATAACAGCGGCCGAAGTGACGCTCCAGCTGCGGCGGAAAAGACTCCTCAAAATACGATTCCAGAACAACAATAATCGATTTCGCTCCGGCCAGAATATTTTTTGGATCCGTCCCGGCAACCAGTCCCAGACCGACGGTTTCCGCCCATCCGTAAGTTTCCTGACTCTTCAGCAGGTAATCCCTCTGCGATTCAAAAGGCTCGGCCGTTGTAAAGCCGATATCGGCAAACTTAAGACGCTTCGCTTCCTCAATGATGTCCTGCCTGGTCAGCATAATCCCCCCTTTTGTCATGATGGCTTATGATATCTACTTTGACGTTAATGCCCGACAAAGAATACTTATGATTTTATACATGAACCTCCGTGGGTTTACAAGATATTCCATCTCTGATAACGATGGTCAAATCAACGCGAAAAGATTTGACAATATCGCTTAAAATGATCATAAAGACGCATCTCGTATTCCATTGGATAGTTTAATGACGCAGCAGGGAAAAGATAAGATAACCACAAAGAAATGCGACAGCAGAAAGTTGCGATATTTGCTGCTGGCTTTTTCCGTTTTTTTATTGCTGACTGCGTGCGCGGCAGATCAGCAAAAGCTTCAAAAAAGTGAACCCGCGCAAGCTTGCTGCGAGGCGACCGTCCCGATTGTCACGAAAGCGCCCGACGCCGCTTCCGACACCTCCGTAAAGATTGAAGAGCTGAAGCAGGCGCTCCTGGCGAATGAAGTGCCCGGAGAATGGTTCGACGCGCAAATCCGGCATAAAAATTTTCAGCTTCATCCAAGTATGGGCCAATATTTTCAAAAAGCGGCCGAAAAACAAATTGATCACGATAAAAAACTCGACGCTTCGTGGTATTTTAATCACCACGGCGTCGATGCGAAAATAGAAAGAGGGAAGTCCTTCATCAAAACCTATCCGGACATTCTCCAGCAAGCCGAAGCGAAACACGGCATTCACAAGGAATTGATTGCCGCGATCATCGGCATGGAGACCAATTTCGTCGACAGCGGTCAGCGCGGCAGTTTCTCTGCGTTCAACGCGCTGGTGTCGCAATATGTTTTCACCGAACGGAAAGACTTTGCCGTCCGGGAAATCACCGCGCTTTACAAATTTGCAGACATGACCGGCCGCGCGCCGCATGATTTTACCGGTTCCTACGCCGGAGCAATCGGCTGGGGGCAGTTCATTCCCTCATCCCTGCTGGATTTTTTCATCGACGCCAACGGCATCAACAAAGATATGGACCCGTTTTCCGTCGACGATACGATCTTCAGCGTGGAAAATTATCTGTATCATCATCAACTGTCCGGCGAGCATATTAATCATTACGAAAGCAGGTATCAGGCTGTCTTTGCCTATAACCACAGCGACGTTTATGTTCAGGCGGTTCTCTATATTTATGACGGATTAAGAAATGCCCCCGCCGGAAAAGCGTTAAAGAAGGAAGACAAATAATAGGGTGCTGACATCGCTTACCCTATATCTTGAGCCCCTGTAATCTCCTTGACACACAGGAACGCGCCTCTTATACTCACACCCGCAAAAAGAAATTTCTTATCAATCAGTCTAATGCTCCGTGGAGGTTTTATGTGTCAGAAATTATACAGGTCTCGATGTGGACAGGTTGTCGTGTTGGTTTTTCTGGGGTTGCTTTTTAACCTTTGCACGGCTCAGGCCAACGATCTGCCCAGAGCCAATGCGATGCGCACCGTGACGCCCGTCCGGAGCTCCGGTGGCGGGACACTAGCGGAGCTCCGTGATTCCAGAAACCCGCCGGCCGAGACGCCGCGACTGAACATTAAAGGGTCTGCACAGCTTGACCGGCTTCAGGCCTGCGACGACCGTCTCGCCGAATACCGCCAGCTGGCGCATGCCCTGAATCAGGCCTCGTGCAACCGGTTTGGCGAAGAAAAGTATGCCCGGCTGCTGAAATCCCGGAATGAACCTTGCCGCGGGATGCCGCAGGACGCTGTCGCCGTGGACGGATACAAGGCCGTAGATAATGCGATGAGGGGTTTTGCCGATCGATGCGTCTGTCGCAAGCTGGTGGAGGCACAGCAAGCCAATGCCAACCTCCTGCAGTCGGTGGCTGACACCAGGTGTTTGTTTCGCGAGGCGGAATATGACATGGCCGTGCATAATCTCGTGCTTATCGATAAGGACTGGGGGCGCAACTGCGCCGGGATTGCCTCTGGAAATCTCTCAACACAGTACGCTACAGTGAAAACCCGCCTGTCCGGCGCACAGAACACGGTTGGCGATCTTTGTAAAACCGCTCGGCCGTGCGTTCTTGCCTTGGAATCGGGGCAATCCGCCATCAAGACACTGGAAGCGGTTCGCGCCGATAACTGTCGGGGAAAACTGCACGAGGCGCTGGCCGTCACCGAGACTGCATTGAACTCGGCGGCGATGCAGTGCGCCACCCGGGCGGAGGCCCTTGACCGGATTTCCGAGTTCCGGGCCCGCCGGACGAGCGTTGTTCTGTTTTGTTCATCGGAGGAGATCGTCATGACGGTCCGGTGCCCCTACACGATGGACAGAACCATCGAACTTCATAAAAAGACCGTCACCTATTCCAAGGATATTACCATCAGGGCGCGGGAGCACTGGTGCAAGCACGAAGGGGATTTTCCGTGGTGCGAGGCGTTTGGATACACCCGGGTTCAGCTCGAGAAGAATGGTTATCTGCTGGGGGGTGACAAGGATATCCAGATGCAGGTCAAATACTGCCTGCCGCCTTCCGAATGGAGTAAGTGCAAGGCGTACACCAGTAGCGGAGACTGCATTCCACGCTGAGGAGGCAATGTCTTCGCACGGGAATGCATGCGGACACAACACTTAATTGATAAACTGGATTCCCGCTAGGCCCATGTGAGGAATGATGACATAAGGAAAGACGTTCAAAGAATAATTTAAGATTCGTTTTATGGCAATCCCATAAATGGTTAATATTACCTTCGTATGGATCACCGTTTAATATTAAATTTTTCATTTAACTTTTTAATTTCTTGTTTGTCTTTCCGATAGGACAGATAACTGTTCAAAAACCAGCCGATCATAAAACCGGTGAACAGAGAAAAGAATAGCAGCACAGCCCGCGACATGGAAAGCTCCCAGAGCAGAAATTTCATTGTCACAACGTCAATATTTTGCGCCAGAAAAATAAGGGCGATAACGGCAAAAACAGCAACCAATCCTATCTTAAAATTCATGTAGTCCTTCTCCTTGAATATGAATCGTTGAATTATTCTTTTGTCGATTCTCTGCGCAGATTATATTTTATCATTTTCAACTGCAATCCCTTTCGGCTGAGCCCCATTTTCTTGGCGGCCTGCGTCACGTTGCCGCCGGTTTCTTCAAGACACCGGATAATCATTGGCCTTTCCGCGTTTTCCACCTGATCGCGCATATGATCTTTAAAAGGTTTTGCAGTTCCATCCTCCACAACGGCTTCAGCCTTATCGGCCGCTTCTTTAAATCCAGGAGGAATTTCCTGCCCGGTAATCCGATTATTTTTCGCCAGCAGAATCATCCTCTCCATCAGATTTTCCAGTTCTCGGATATTGCCCGGCCATTCATAGCGCACAAGCGTTTCCATAATCCCGCTGTCCATGCCGACGGACAGCTCCAGCTTTTTATTGAACTTGTCCAGAAAATAATCCACCAGGGACGGGATGTCTTCCTTTCTTTCCCTGAGCGGCGGAATGTCGACTGGAAATACATTCAACCGATAATATAGATCTTCGCGAAAGTTTCCCGCCTGCACTTCGCGGACGAGGTTACGATTGGTAGCCGCGATAATACGGACATCCACTTTGATGGTCCGCAATCCGCCGACCCGTTCGAATTCGCGCTCCTGCAAAACGCGCAGCAGTTTGACTTGCATCTCCCACGGTATTTCAGACACCTCATCCAGAAACAGCGTCCCTTTGTGCGCGAGTTCAAATTTGCCCGGTTTGGTCACCGTTGCGCCGGTGAACGCGCCTTTTTCATAGCCGAAGAGCTCGCTCTCCATCAATGTTTCGGCAATGGCGGCGCAGTTGATTTTAATCAGGGGATTATTTTTGCGTGGAGAATTGCGGTGAATCGCGTCGGCCACCAGTTCTTTGCCCGTACCTGTTTCACCGGTAATCATGACGGTAGTGGTTGTTGGCGCCACCCGTTTAATGTCATCAAAAACTTTCATGGTTTTGGGGCTGGTGCCGATCATGCCGATGCGCTCCACCTCCGATGGTGCGATGGACAGTTCGCTTTCCTTCAACGCGCTGGTTTTGACGGCTTTGGCGACAATGTTTTTCAAATCATCCAGATCAAAAGGTTTGGTAATATAATCAAATGCGCCTTTTTTCAGGGCTTCCACAGCCGTGGCGATCGTGCCGTGAGCCGTAATCATAATCACGGGAATGGCCGGATGCTGTTCGGCCATATGAGAGAGCAGCGCCATGCCATCGATATCCGGCATTTTCAGATCGGTGATGACAACCGCCGGCGGCGCTGATTTTAGAATCTGCAGCGCCTCCCGGCCGTTGGCGGCGGAAGAGACGTCGAAGCCTTCCTTCTTGAGCATGGCGGCTAAAACCAGCCTCATATTCAGTTCGTCATCAACAATTAAAATCTTTTTCATGTCCTATGATTATTACGCTTTCTATTTTAAATCAAGCGGCAATGCCCCGCGTCGGCCTTTATCGGGTCGTTTAGATTTTGATTAGGAATTCCGTTCCCCCGGCAGGATTTGATTGCGCGCTGATGCTGCCGCCGTGCTCGCGGATAATTTTCTGACAGATGGCCAGGCCAAGCCCCACGCCTCTTTCTTTGGTAGTAAAAAACGGCTTAAAAATATTTTTGATATTCTCTGAACTGATCCCATTGCCCGTATCTTTTAGGGAAAGACTGACCATCCTGTCATCTTGAACATCCCGACCGGATGTGCAAAAAGTTAAAGTTCCCCCCTGCGGCATGGATTCTATAGCGTTGAGAGCAATATTCAAAATCACCTGCATCAACAGCTGTTCATCCACGTCCACCGCGGGAAGATTTTCATCCAGCTCCCGTAGGATGTTGATTTTTTCCGCCGATTTGTCTGCGGCCATAATCGCGATGGCTTTTTGGATAATGACATTGATGTTGTGGCTCTTCAGGTTCAACTGATAGGGGCGCGTATACTCGAGAAATCTGCTGACCACATTGTTGAGTCGGTCCGTTCCCTCCACAATCACATTCAGGAGTTCCCGCTGTTCATCCGTGGCCGCTTCGTCTTTCAGATATTGCGCCGCCCCTTTGATGGACCCCAGTGGATTGCGGATTTCATGGGCCAGCACAGGCGCCATCTCCTCCAGCATCAGGGATTTTTCCTTTTCCAGCTTTTCGTCAAACTCATAAAGGGACGTAAAAACATCCCGGCTGTTGGGATAAAAATAACCGAAGATTTTCCGCAACATCATCCGCATCGGCGACAGGGAAATGACGATCAGAAAAGAGGCGACCATCAATCCGGAAAATGGTGGTTGGCCGTTGAAAATCCCGACCGCAAAATAGAGAATAACGGCACCGGTGACAGTGCCGATCAAGATAACCAGAGAGCGGGCAAAAAAATCATGCAACTGCTGAAGCTGCGGGTAGGCGATAATCAGCAAAATAAAGTACAACAGCAGCGAGATGACCATCCCGCTGATCACCGGCAGGTTTAAGCCCAGGCCATTCAATAAATCCATATGGCTTAAAATCAGGGCTGTGGGACAGGCTACAAGCAGATAGCCGAGGCGCCTTTTTTCCGTTCCGACAGGCAATTGCATCACATGCCGTGTCAGCGCGGCATAGCACAGGACCAGAGCAAAAATTGTGTAATATACGATGAGCAGATAAAACCAGGACGTTTGCGCCAGCGGTGTAAAAACAAAAAATACGCCGCCCATGCTGATGAAAGCAAAAGCGAAGAACACTCGCCGGGAAATTAATGTTTTCTCTCGGGTCAGATGGCGGAAAAATAGAAGTGCCAGCGGCGCCACCGCCAGCAGACCGCAATATCTGATGATCAGCAGAAAGCTGCAAGAAAAATAATTTTCCAGCGCCATGGTCACCTGGGAAACGAAGACAGCCGCGCATAATCCGGCAAAAGACGCCTGGAGCTTGTCCTTTTTGCCGGTGATCATCAGCGACACGGCAATGATAAAACTGGTGGCGGTTAGAATTAGAGTATCCATAATAATGTAGAATCGCTATCGTTGAAATGCTCAGCCTGTCGTCATATGCTCAAGCTATGCTGTTGACTGCACCGGGGGAGACAGTCTATTGACCACTCGCTTTTCCCAGACCGGCCAGAGATATTCTAAACGAAAAGCGGACATCATCATCGGTCTCGGTCACATCGACACCCATGCTCCAGCATTGCTTGTGGTAGACCAATCCCAGCGTGTTTTCTATCCGCCGGGAATTGGCGAGATCATATTTGGAAACAAATGTGCCGTCGAAATATTTGTTCAACACGGCTTTCAGACCAAAATGAATTTCTTCGAGGGAGTCAACGGTATATCGATAAGCAACGACGAAAGCATCTCCCCGTGAATCTTTTAGATGCAGATCAATATTATTCTGTTTCCAGTTGTCGTAGAAATTATACCGGTTGCGCGATTTCAGAAAAATGTATTTATGCGGGGATAAATCAAATTCGATGCCCAGATCAGAAAAAGGTTTTCTTTCCTCTTCATCCCCCTTAGCCTCTCTGCCGGCCTCGTGGATATCGTAAGCCTGAAATAATTTCAGCCGCATAAATTCCAGATAGCTGTGCGCGCCGTCCGCATCCTTGACCCGCGCGGTCAAGGTGTTGGTCAGCGACCAGCCAATGGCGCTTTGTTCATCTAATGCGTTGCCCGACAGAGGAATGATCGGAGATACAAAAGGCGATGCGGCAGGCAGATAATAATCAGGCACCTGATCCGTGGAGACATTGGGAATATAGGAATAAATAATCTCCGGCTTCACCTCGTGTCTGATCTTCTTCCAGTTATCCCCTGTGACATCAAAGATGCGGGAGAGTTGGCTGCTCAAAGATACCGACGCGTTATAAACAGCCCGGTCATTGGATTTATCCTGCGAGTCGTTCCGGTCGTCATCGCGGCTCCAGAATGTTTCTTTAAAAGCAAACTGCGGCGTTAATTTCAGATACCCGTATAGATCAATGGGCAGAGACAGGGTTGGCGTGAAGTCAACAAAATGTCCCGCATCCCCTTCCTCTCTGGACAGATAATCATAAATTCCCGCAAATTCATAAAATAAAGGCGTCCGCAACAGCGGCTGTTTCACGCCCGTTAAACCCATCTCCGGATATTTTTGCAGTGTGCGGTCATTCCGGTCAGCCGCAAAGTCTTCGGTATAGTTCACGACCCCCGTCAGATTGATATTCGACCAGCCTTTATAAACACGCGCGCTCGATTCCAGATAACGCAGAGACTTGTTTCCTTTGAAAGAGACATTCTTGAAATTGTCTTCGGCCGAGTCGGCATAATTCTCCAGATAGAAATTGTGAGCGGAGAAATCTTTAAAATACCATTTATCGGATACTTTCTTCAGGTCTGTTCTGACATAAAACTGTGAATCAAAATCAGTCTGGTGATTGAAATAATAAGACCAGCGCCGGTGCGCCCCCTGCCAGTTCCGGCTTGTTGCCGCATCGTCCGTTTCTGTTACGTTCCGGGTATCTTCGATGTAATCGCCGTAAAATGTGCCGACAGATTTTTCTCCCAGGTAATACCGGAATTCCGCTCCTTCTTTAAAGCCTCTTTTCTCGATGTAGCGTTGATAAAAAGTGGCGTCCATCTGCGGCGAAATCGCCCAGAAAAAAGGAAGTTCGATATCCATGCCATCCTTGTCCCGGGAATAGGCGACGTGTGGAAGCAGCAATCCCGTCTGACGTTTTGTCTTTGCGGGAAATGGGAGATACGGAGAGTAAAGCAGCGGGAATCCTCTGGTGAGGAAACGGGCGTCTTTCATCAGGCCGTAGCCTTCCATGGTCACCTTCATTTCACTGCCGGCAATCTGCCAGTCCGGATTGTCGCCGTCGCAGGTTGTGGCGCAAGGCTGTTGAATAAAATAGGTGCTTTCACCGGTTTTCTCAATTTTATCGCCCCGGACGTAAAAATTATTTCGCGAATAGAAAGCATCGGCCTGATAAGCAGCGCCGGTTTTGTCTTCCATGTTGTAAATAATTTTTTCCCCGCGCAGGGTGTCTTCTTCCATTTTCAGGGAAGCGTTGCCCTGTGCGGTGGCGACATTGCTTTTATTATCCAGCTCCACTTCATCCGCAGAAAGGGCCGCACCGCTGTATATGATTTTAACCCTGCCCTGGGCATGATAGACTTCGCGGACGCTGTCATAATCCATACGGTCGGCTTCAATCTGCACGGAACTTTCCTGCGTCGGAACTTCGGCAGAAGAAGCCGGTGGACAGGAAATGATCATCATCAGAGAAAGAAAAAATATTGATAAACAAGCCTTTAATGTCCGGGAGAAAAGGAAATATCTTTTTTCATTTTCTTCTATGAAATGATTACGCCCGTTCACGCTATTTTTCTGCCTTTGATGCCTGAATTTTATTTTGATTTTTTATTATCACAGACGGCTATTTTAGGAAATGCCTGTTTTGTCTCTCCGGCCAGATAGAAAGAACCTGCCGCGCAGATCAAATCGTTCTTGCCGGCCAGAGCCAGGGCCTTTTCGATGGCCTGGGTGACATTTTCAGTAATGAGCGGTGTGCTTCCTGTTTTTCTCAGTGCTTCGCTCATGTCGATGATGGACGCCGCCCGTTCTGTTTTTAAGGGCGTCAATAGGATGGTGTCGGCATAAGCAGCTATTTTTTTCAGCATCCATCGAAAATCCTTATCCGCCAGAGCGCCGAAAATTAAAATCAAATGGCGATAGGAAAAATCTTTTTGCAGGGAACGGCAAAGCGCTTCGACGCCGCCGGGATTGTGAGCGCCGTCGAGAATGAAAAGAGGTTTTTCCAGCAGAACCTCCAGTCGGGCCGCCCAGCGCGTCTTTTCCAGTCCCGTGCGGATCGCCGCGTCCGAAACGGTCAGACCTTTTTCCTCGCAAATTTCCGCGGCTGCCAGCGCCAGCGCGGCATTGGCCTGCTGATGCTCTCCCCGCAGCGGTATGCTTAAATTTTCTAAATGACGATGGGATCCGTCGTACGTAAACAAGTCGGCGCTTTGCTTTTTTATTTTTATATCGCGTCCCAGTGTATGGAGCCCGGCCTGACGGCGCCGGCAGACATTCTGAAATATGGCCAGAACCTTCTTTTGTCTGGCAGCCGTCACACAAATGCCTTTTGGCTTGATGATGCCCGCCTTCTCCCGCGCGATGGCTTCCAGGGTGCTCCCCAGATAAGCCGTATGATCAAAATCAATATTGGTGATCACCGAAACGAGGGGCGCACAAACATTGGTCGCGTCCAGCCTGCCGCCCAGACCGACTTCCAGCACCGCAATATCAACTTTCTTCTCCTGAAAATAAACAAAAGCCAGAGCGGTTAAGAATTCAAAGTAAGTGACCGGCTTCTGAATTTTATATTTTACCACCTCAACCATCCGGCCAAAGTCTTTCCTGGAAATTTTTCTTCCGCCAACAACGATCCTCTCCCGGACATCGACGAGATGCGGCGACGTGTATAAGCCGACTCTGTAACCGGCGCTACGCAGGATGGAGGCCGTCATGGCCGCGGTGGATCCCTTGCCGTTGGTGCCGCCAATGATGATGGTCTTGTAAGATTTCTGAGGGTTGCCCAGTCTTGATAAAAGTTCAGTAACCGCTTCCAGGCCGAAACGCATTTTATTGATATTCAAACTTTCCAGATAACGGGCGGGGCTGACGGGCTTTGATTTCATCTCGGATGTAAAAAAACGATTAATGATCTGACAGCAGGCTCTGCCAGGTAGGGCGCTCCAGAAAAGAACCGGGAACATTCTGCTCCATTTCTTCAAAGAGCGCGAAAGGCGCGGAAAAAGTCATCAGATGGGAATCGCCCAACTGCTTGCGCACATAGACCCGGGCGGAAAGATCGGTAAGACCGACCACCGCGCGCGGCTTTTCTGACTTCGCTTCGCGGTAAGAGTAGATGCCGATCGTCTGGCAGCCCGCGGCATAGGGAATAATGACATTTTCATTGCCGCCGCGTCCGTAATTGGCCAGAACGGTCAGAGCAGAAAGCTGATCAGGATTAACGAAAAAAATGACCGTCTGCGGCTTTTCTTTGGCCGGATCGATATCGGAAAGCGGTTTAAAAACAACATATTTTGTGGGGATCTCCATCATCGGCAGGTTTGCAACAAATTTTTCCACGAGGTCGGGGGTTTTAATATACCGCTCGCCATGCAGGAAGTGATCGTGGCTTTCCCGGGTCATAAAGGGCTTTATCTTTTCAGCGATTTCCATACCACCGGAGCGGCCGGCATTGCCGGTGGAAAGAAAGTGGCAGAATCCCTCTTCGCCGCCGGGAAATTTTTTGTACTGATTGCCGAAACCCAATCCCACACCGCCGCCGAAACAGCCGAAAGTGCTGTGATCCGCGACCGCAATCTTGCCTTTGGCGGCATGGACGATCAGCCACATCACGCACCCCCACTTGCCTTCCGAAAATTGCATGGCGTCTGCCAGTTTTTCATCAGACCACAAAAGCGCCACCGGCTGGTATTTTAATTGAATCGCTTTGGCTATCGCGCTTTCCATTTCCCGGTTTAATGCTCCTTATTTCTTTACATTATAATATTGATTCTTCAATATTGTCCATGCAAATCTGGACGGACAGGATGAGGCATTCATTTTGGCGGCCGCCGATTTATTCCTCTTCTTCAAGCGCTTTTTGACATTCCGCCATGAGTGCTTTTTTGGCAATTCCCAGATGAAGGATATCCCAGGGGAGAACTTCATCAAAGGGTTTCCGGCGGTAAACATAAAAATCCGGATTGATATGAACTTCTTTCAGCGCCCGCGCCCAGTTGCCGTCCAGACGATTGACGGCCAGCAGAATTTCTCCCACGCGCCGGTCCCCCAGAGAGAGCAGCGCCTGAATATAGTTCCACTTGGGTACGTCATGAATAACTTTGATCTGCTTGTCTTTCCGGAAGGCGTTTTCAATTTTCCTGATTTTCCTGCCGGCAAGGCCGACATCTTCCAGAGGACACCACTGAAAAGGCGTTGACGGCTTCGGAATAAACTGGTTGATGCTCAGAATAATTCTGCGAAGCTTCTTTTTGCCTTCATAGTTGCTGCGGACGTGATGCTGAATCTTTTTGGTCAGTGCAATAATGGCGTCAATATCCTGTTCTTCTTCCCGTGGCAGTCCGATCATAAAGTAAAGCCTTAAGTTGGGGATGTCCTTTTCCGCCAGTAATGACGCGGCATTCAGGATATCGGCCTCCGAGATGCCTTTATTCAGCACATCGCGCATTCTCTGGCTGCCCGCCTCCGGCGCCAACGCAACGGTTTCAATACCGCCTTCTTTCATCAGGTCCACAATTCTTTCCTGAATCTGATCGACGCGCAGGGAACCGAGGCCGGCCTGAGCTTTCTGTGCGGTAATATACCCGCAGATATCGATCAATGCGGGATGGTCGGATACGGCTGTGCCGATCAATCCGACTTTTTTCTTTCTTTGCAGGCCGCGGTCAACAGACTTTAAAATTTCCGAACCGCTGCGGAAGCGGACCGGATGATAAACGAAACTGGCCGCACAGAAGCGGCAGGCTCTGGCGCACCCCCTGTTCACTTCCACCAGAAACATATCTCCCATTTCGGTCTGAGGCGCGCTCACGACCTCCTCGGTGCTGAAAGCATCCAGATCCCGAACCCGTTGGATTTTAATTTTTTCGGGCAGTTCCGCCTCCAGCGGTTTTACAGATTGAATTTTACTTTCCGTCGAATACTGGATTTCATAAAGACCCGGCACATAAACATTATTGATTTTCTTTTGCGTTTCTTTGAGAAATTCTCTGCGCGGCTGACCCAGGCGACGCGCGTTTTCAAAAGCGCCGCAAAACTTCGGCAGCACCTCTTCGGCTTCGCCCAGGATAAAAAGGTCAAAGAAATCGGCCAGCGGCTCCGGATTGAGGGTCAAGGCAATGCCGCCGCCGATCACCAGCGGATGTTTTTCGGAACGGTCCCGGGCCAGCAGCGGGATGCCGGCCAGCTCCATCATTTTTAAAATGTGGGGATAATCATTTTCAAAAGAAACGGAAAAAGCCAGGATGTCAAATTCGGCAACTGGCTTTTGATTTTCAAGGCTGAAGATTCCCGCCGTCCCGGAAGCGAATCTGGCCTCGCTTCCGGGAACGGTCAGGAATACCCTCTCACAAAGAAAGGAAGGTTGAGCATTGATGATTTTATAAATGGTATGGAAACCCAGATTGGCCATGCCGGTCCGGTAGTGATGGGGATAGGCAAGGCAGACTGTGTTATATTCCCCCCAAATTCTTTTGATATAACCTGTTTCATGCTCCAAAACACAAGTATATGTTTTCTTCAGTTTCCAATCCATGGCTTTTTCATGGCCTGTATGCGCAAGCGCCCCGTTCATTTTTGAACCGTGGCGCCGTCAATGAAGGATGATGGACTTCTGACCGCCGCTCAGTCCGCCTGACGCCTTAAAAAGGTCGGAATCTGTATATCCATATGTTCGTTTTCGTCCCCCAGACCCACCACCGCTACGTCGCCGTTATTCAGCTTCCTGTCTCTGCGGATATAAGCCGGCATGGCGAGGTCCTCTCGGGGATTCAGTCCGCGGGGGAAACGTGTGACATTGCCGGTTGCTTCGCATCTCTTTCTGGAAAAATCGTCAAATCCGGTGGCAATGACGGTAATGCGAACTTCATCTTCCATATTCGGATCAATCACGGTGCCGAAAATAATATTGGCATCTTCATCGGCCTCTTCCTGAATCAGGGATGAAGCTTCGTTGACTTCATAAAGGCTCATGTCCGGGCTGCCGGTGATGTTGAGCAGAATGCCGTGCGCGCCCTGGATGGTGTTGTCTTCGAGCAGCGGGGACGAAATGGCCCGCTGCGCCGCTTCCACCGCTCTGTTTTCACCACTGCCCACGCCGGTTCCCATGATGGCCATGCCCATGTTACTCATGACGCTTCGGACATCGGCAAAATCCAGATTGATCAGGCCCGGAACCAGAATCAGATCGGAGATGCCCTTGACCGCCTGATAAAGGATATCATCCGCTTTCTTGAAGGCCTCCAGCAGCGACAGATTGCGTCCGCCCAGGCTCAGCAGTCTCTGGTTGGGAACCACAATCAGTGTATCGACGGCATCCCGGAGCTGGGCAATGCCTTCTTCGGCCTGCTGGTTGCGCTTCTTGCCTTCAAACTGAAAAGGCTTGGTCACCACGGCGATGGTCAGAATGCTGCACTCCCGGGCGATCTCCGCGATGACCGGCGCCGCGCCTGTTCCCGTGCCGCCACCCATGCCCGCGGTAATGAAAATCATATCCGCACCTTCCAGATAAGGCTTGATTTCATCGCGGGTTTCCAGGGCGGACTGTCGGCCGATTTCCGGATCGGAGCCGGCCCCCAGACCTTTCGTGATTTGCGTGCCGATCTGAATTTTGACCGGCGCGCTGGATACGCCCAGTGCCTGCGCATCCGTGTTCGCATTGATGAAATCCACGCCCTGCAGGCAGTAGGAAATCATCGTATTGACGGCGTTTCCGCCTCCGCCGCCCACCCCGATCACTTTGATTTTTGCCAGATTTTCGTTGCATACTTCAGTGAGTTCAAACATGTTCTCTCCCTTCCTTTCAAAAAAATTCTGAAAACATTTTCTTAACGGTTCTTTTGATATTTCCAAACATCCCTGTTGAAACGCCGCTTAAAACATTCTGGTGATGACCATAAATGATCAACCCTACGCCGATGGCATGCGCCGGCGAATTCGCAATATCATTCAGTCCGCCGACCCCAATCGGGATTCCTTTGCGCGCCTGCATGTCAAAAATTTTCTCCGCCAGTTCGCAGATCCCTTCCAGCAGCGATGTGCCGCCGGTTAACACGACGCCCGCCGCCAGTAGATCCTCAAAACCGAACTTGACCACTTCGTTATAGGCGAGGTTTAAGATTTCCTCCATCCGGGGTTCGACAATCCGCCCCAGGATCTGGCGCGAAACTTCCCGGTCTTCCCGGCCGCCCAGACTGGGCACCCGGATGGTTTCATCTTTCGGAATCATGGACGTCATGGCGCAGCCGTATTTGATTTTAATTTTTTCCGCTTCGGCCAGCGGGGTGCGCAAACCGGTGGAGATATCCGACGTCAGATAATTACCGCCGACGGGCAGGATCGCCGTGTGTTTGATGCTCGATTCGGAAAAGATGGTGACGGATGTGTTCGCCCCGCCGATATCCACCAGCACGACTCCCAGCTCTTTTTCATCCTTGCTGAGCACCGCTTCGCCTTCCGCCAGCTGCTCCAGCACGATGCCGTCAATATCCAGACCCACGCGGTTGACCGATTTTTCAATGTCCTGGATCGCGGAAATCGAAGCGGTTACAATATGGACCTTGGCCTCCAGCCGCACGCCGGACATGCCGATGGGATCCTTGATGCCTTCCTGGCCGTCAATTACATAACTCTGAGGCAGAACGTGCAGGATTTTTCGACCCACGGGAATGGCGATGGCCTCAGAGGCTTCGATCACTCTCTGCACGTCTTTTTCATCCACTTCTCTGCCCTTGATGGATACGATGCTGAGAGAATTCTGCCCCTTGATGTGGCTGCCGGAGATGCCGACAAACACCGAATTGATCCGGCAGCCGGACATGTGCTCGGCCTCCTCCACTGCCGCTTTAATCGATTCCACCATACTGTCGATATTGACGACCGTCCCCTTGCGCATTTCCCGGTTCTGCGATGTTCCGATGCCGATGATGTCGATGCCGGTTTCGGTCACATCGCCGACAATGGCGGTGGTTTTGGTTGTCCCGATATCAAGACCGACGATTACATTGCTTCTCTTGCCCATCACTGCTTTCCCCTCTTTTTAGTTTTGCTCATGAATCATTTTTTATATCTGATATTGTTTGCTCTTATCGTCCTGCGCCATTCGCTCCGGAATGTTTTTGCGCTTGATCGTCACCTTGGACTCATCGGATAAATCAATACATAAATAACCGGTTTTCATCCCCCTGTTTTCCAGATCGGCCAGCACGTTTTTGAGCTTTTTCAGTTTGTTATCAAAACCGTCCGTGCCGAGCTTCAGGTAAAGCCCCTTGTCAAAAATAAGCGACAGTCCGAAAATCTGATCAATATTAATTTCCGCAATCGTGCCCAGATAGGCATATTCTTCAGAGCGGGACACCGTCTGCAAAAAGGTCAGTGTGCTCAGCATAAACGGCGTCGCCAGGTTGCCCGCTTGCTGAACACCGGTGATGACCGGAAGATCAACTGCGTCGTTTTTCGCCAGCCTCTTAAACACAAAACCCTTCGCGTCCATCAGATAAAAATTTTCAGACTGCTTCACCAGGGCCAGCGGGGTTCTTTCTTGCACTTCCAGAACCAGCCGGCCAGGATATTCTCTGCCGACATAAACATTTTCCACCCACTGATTGGCGCGAATCCGGTGCACAACGGCCTCCGTATTGACGGAAAAAATGCTCTGCTTGAGCTGGATGTTCGCCGAGGCGAGGATATCTTTTTCGGTCAGCTCCTTTAAGCCGCGCACGGATATTTCCTGAATCTGAAAATAAGGACTGCTGAACATCACGCTGTATGCATAAATAAAGACCACGGTCAGGCAGGCGGCCGCCGACAACATAATCAGCGCGGTCAGCAACTCACCGGAAACATTGCCTAAGCGCCGGCGCATCCTGTTTTGCTTTTTTTCAATTTCCGATTTTTTGCGCATTATTTTTCCGAACATTCATTTTCTCCGATAATGACTACTTCCGTCTCCAGCGCCACGCCCTTTTCTTTCCGGGCCCGGAATTGAATCAGCTCAATCAGGCCCAGAATATCCGCGGCAGTGGCCCCGCCCCGGTTAATAATAAAATTGGCATGCCGGGGCGATATTTCCGCGCCGCCGATCACCGTGCCCTTGAGGCCCATGTCCTCAATGATTTTTCCGGCCGGCATCCCCGGCAAGTTCTTGAAAACAGATCCGGCACTGGGATATTCCAGCGGGTGTTTTTCCTGCCTCGATTTCATGATGTCATTTATTCTTTCCTTAATCTTCGCACGTTCACCCTTTACCAGCTTAAACCGGGCGCCCAGGATAATCGTCCGGTCAGGAAAATCCGTATGGCGGTAGCTGAAAGCGATTTCGTCCCGACTCATGACTCTTTTCATGGATGAGGTATCCAGAATATCAACCTCCTGAATCACATCCTTCATTTCTTTTCCGTAAGCCCCGGCGTTCATCCAGACGGCGCCGCCAACGCTGCCTGGAATGCCGGCGCAAAATTCCACGCCCGTCAGCTCCTCCGCGACAGACTGAGAGACAACTTTGGCAAGCGATGCTCCCGCCATCGCGGCCATCAGGACGTTGTCTCCGGCCAAAGGCCGGCACTGGATATCTTTCATCCCCGTCATCAGTAAAACAGCCCCCCTGTATCCTCCATCCCGCACGATGATATTGGTCAAATTCCCCACCGTGAAAAATTTGATATTCTTTTCCCTGAGCTTTCGGACCACCGCGACCAGCTGATGCTCATTTTCAATCACGATGAGCGCGTCAGCGCTGCCGCCAACCTTCAGCGAGGTATGGCCGGACATCTTTTCATCGTAGAAAACCCTCCCGGCATCCATTGAGCCGAGCGCCTCTTTAATCGCGTTACCATCGGTCATTGCTTCTTGGTTTCCCTTGCCACTAATTCTTGGATGAACGCCTCACCAATCTTGTAAATGCTCCCCGCGCCAATGGTGGCGACGGTATCCTTTGCCCGAACCGTCCGGAGCAGATATTCGACAGTTGCTTCCGCGCCGGAAATATACTCCACCTGCTTTGGCCCCACCTTGCTGATCGCTTCGCCCAGCGCCGCGGACGTAATCCCCTCGATCGGCTCCTCGCTGGCCGGATAAATGTCATTTAAGATTAAGATATCCACATCTTTGAAGGCCCGGGTGAACTCTTCAAACAGCGCCTTCGTCCGGGTAAAGCGGTGCGGCTGAAAGACGACAATCAGTCTGTCCTGCCAGATCTGACGCATGGCGGCCAGCGTCTCCTTGATCTCCGTCGGATGGTGTCCGTAATCATCCACCACGGTGATATCGCCCACCCGCCCCTTGATTTCCATGCGGCGCTGCACGCCGGAAAAGCTCTTCAAACCTTCCCGGATGGTGGGCATGTCGAGATTCAGCTCCCGGGCCACCGCGATCGCCGCCATGGAATTGTAAACATTGAACAGACCGGGCACAATCAATTCAATTTTGCCCAGTTTCTCTCCTTTATAAATCAGCGTGTAGCATGTCTTTCGTTTCGAGAATTTAATGTCCACGGCGCTGTAGTCCGCGGGCGTTTCAATGCCGTAAGTGATCATCCGGCGTTTGATCGAAGGAATGATTTCCCGCACGTGCGCGTTATCGACACAGACCACCGTGCAGCCGTAAAAGGGAACGATGTTGGCAAATTTAAGAAACGCGTCTTTGATTTCATTGATCCCCGGATAATAATCCAGATGTTCGCGGTCGATATTGGTAATCACCGCGATGGTCGGCGACAATTTCAGAAATGATCCATCGCTTTCATCGGCTTCCGCGACAATGATTTCACCGTCGCCCAGACGCGCATTGCTGCCGATGCTGGCCAGCTTTCCCCCGATGACCATCGTCGGATCCAGTTCGCCCTGCGCCAGAATGGTGGAAACCATGGACGTGGTCGTGGTTTTCCCGTGGCTGCCGGAAACGGCCACGGAAAATTTCATTTTGAGCAGCTCCGCCAGCATTTCCGCTCGCGGGATGACCGGAATACTCCGCCGGTGCGCTTCCGCCACTTCCGGATTATTTTCCCGGACCGCCGTGGAGGTGACCACCACATCGGCATTGCCGATGTTCTCCGCCGCGTGCCCGATTACAATCTTCGCGCCGATTTTCTGAAGTCTCGCTGTCGTCTCCGACGGCTGAACGTCGGAGCCGCTCACATTGTAGCCCAGATTGACCAGAACCTCGGCAATGCCGCTCATCCCGATCCCCCCGATGCCGACAAAATGAATGCGCTTGACTTTGCGCTGCATCAGGCTTTTTTCTTTATCTTTTTTCATCATGGTTTCTATGCTCTTATCGCTAAAGGTTGCTGTTTTTCTCAGTCATCAAATGCATACAGGCGTCAACAATGGTTGCCGCCGCGTCAATTTTGCTGATTTTCAATGAATTTTCTTCCATCCGTTTCAGTTTTTTCTCATCGCGGAGCAAATCCTCCACCACGCCGAACAGCTTGCTGCCACTGAGCTCACGTTCGGGAATAACCGCCGCGGCGCCTTCCGCCTCGAGCGCCTGAGCGTTTTTCAATTGATGATCATTCGCGGCCCACGGATAAGGAATTAAAATTGCCGCTTTGCCCGCCGCGGTGATCTCCGCCAGTGACGTGGCACCGGCGCGGCAGATGATCAGGTCGGCATCGGCATAAGCCTGGGCCATCTCCACAATAAAAGCCTTGACCTCCGCCTGAATTCCAGATTGTTCATACGCCTTTTTAACATCCTCCAACTGCCGCTGGCCGGTCTGATGAAGAACGTGTATATCATCTTTCATCCGGCTGAGTTGCGGCAGAATTTCGATCACACTCCGGTTTATCGCTTCCGCTCCCTGCGAGCCGCCAAAAACTAGCAGTTGCCGATGCGTCTTTGCCACTTTCTCTTTCCGCTTCCCGGAAGAAAAGGAAGCCCGGACCGGATTGCCGCTGATAATGACCTTGGACTGCGGAAAGAATGATCGGCTCTGCTCATAGGTCACGAATATTTTATCGGCGAACCTCCCCAGGATCTTGTTGGTGACGCCGGGCACGGCATTCTGCTCCGCGATCGCCGTCGGCAAACCCATCCAGTGCGCCGTCAGGAGCGCGGGGCCCGAGGCGTAGCCGCCAACCCCCACCACCATATCCGGACAGAACTGTTTTAAAATCCGTCTGGATTGGCCCATGCTTTTGGGAATCTGATAAACACCTTTCATCAACGCCTTCACTCCGCGTCCCTTGACGCCTTCAATATCAATTTCTCTAAGTTCATAACCCAGTTGACCCAGCAGTCTGCTTTCAATCCCTCTCCTGGTTCCGATAAAAATAATCTGCGCCTGATCATCCCTCCTCAGAAATTCTTCAGCGATCGCAATGCCGGGAAATAAATGTCCGCCCGTTCCTCCTCCCGCAATGACAATCCGCATTTTACTCCGCCTCAAATCAAATTTGTTCCACGTTGCGCTATGACGTCTGTGTGGAAATATTCAGCAGAATACCCACCGCCGTCATACTCATAATAAAAGCCGTCCCGCCGTAACTCAGGAAAGGTAGCACCAATCCCTTTAAAGGGATAAGACCCATCACGCCGGCGATATTGATGAACGCCTCTAGAGAAATCACCATCGTCAGACCGGCGGCCAGCAAACTCCCGAAAAGATCAGGAGCTTTCAAAGCGATCACAAAACCGCGAAACGCGAAGAGTGCGAACATGGCGATGACAATCGCCACGCCGATGAAGCCGCTTTCTTCCGCAATGATGGAGAGAATGAAATCCGTATGCGGCTCGGGCAGATAAAATAATTTCTGCATGCCGTCACCGATCCCCACGCCGAAAGCGCCGCCGGAACCGAAAGAAATCAGCGACTGGATAATCTGAAATCCGGTATTATCCGCGTCTTTCCAGGGATCCAGGAAAGCGGTTAAGCGCGTCAGTCGGTAACCCTTGTATAAAATCAGCGCCACGCCAATGGGAATGAAAGCCCCGACCAGACACAGAAGATGCTTCATCTGCGCCCCCGCAATGCACAGCATCATCAGTAAGATGCTCGCGATGATCGCCGACGTTCCGAAATCCGGCTCCAGCAGGATCAGCACGATCACGACGGACGTCGCGCCCAGAGGCACCAGCACCCCCCGGGCAAAGTTTGTGATCTGATACGCTTTACGCGTCAGCAAATGCGCCAGAAAAATCACGATGGCGATCTTGACCAGCTCGGTCACCTGGAATGAAAATCCGCCCAGGTTCAACCAGCGGGTCGCACCGCCGCGCCTCATGCCAACGGACGGGATAAACAGAGCGGTCAGGAGAACCAGCGACAGCACAATCCCCGGGTAGGCCAGCTTCCTCAGATAACTGTAGGGAAGTTTGGTCATCACAATCATGGAGATCATGCCGATAAAAACAAAGGCCAGTTGTTTCTTTAAAAAATACTGGCTGTCTTTGAATTTTTCCAGCGCGATAATGGAGCTGGACGAATAGATCATCGCCGTGCCGACCACCACCAGCAGCAATGTGACCAGAAGAAGAATAACGTCCGGGATTCGGTCCTCTTTTTTATACGCCGCTTCCATTTACAGATTCCTCACCACTTCTTTGAAATGATTCCCCCGTTCCTTATAATTGGCAAATTCATCAAAACTGGCGCAGCCCGGGGACAGCAAAATAATATCGTCCGGCTCCGCAATCCGATAAGCGCTCTCGATCGCTTCCCTTAATTTTTCTGTTTTTACAAGCGCCCGGTCTTCGCCGATCAGTGAAGCGATGCGTTCGCGCGCTTCGCCGAATAAAATGACATTTTTAGTTTTTGTTTTCAGCAGCGGCCGCAGGGTTTCAAAATCACCGTCTTTATCCCGGCCGCCTAAAAGCAGAATCACCGGCCGGTCGAACGTCTCCAGCGCCCGCAGCACGGAACCGACATTCGTTCCCTTGGAATCATCGTAAAATTTGACGGATTTCTTTTCGCCCGCGAATTCAATGCGGTGCGGCAATCCCCGGAATGCGTTGACCGACGCGATGATATCCTCGCGGGAGCATCCGCAGAGACGCGCCGCCATCACGGCCGCCATCACATTTTCCACATTATGAGCGCCGGGAAGATGGATCATGTCCAGGGGATAAGTTTCCTCAGCGGCCTGCCCCATCTTCAAAACAATTTCTGCCCCGCGGACAAAGATGCCTTCCGGTAAAATATTTTTGGAGCTGAAGGAATAGGTCCGGGCGCTGATCGACTCGGCGATACCGGCCTGTTCCTGATCTTCAGCGTTGAGAACGGCAAAATCCTTCTTCGTCTGACGGGCAAAAATGCTGGCCTTCACGCGGCGGTATTCATCAAAAGAACCGTGATAATTAATATGGTCGCAGGTAATATTCAAAAGCACAGCGATAAACGGTTTGAATTTTTCTATCCACTGCAGTTGAAAACTGCTGATTTCGGCCACAATGAAGTCATCCTGCTGATCTGTTTCCGCGTATTCAATCAGGGGATTGCCGATGTTGCCGCCGACAAAAACTTTCTTTCCCGAATCCCGCAGAATCTTGCCTAAAAGCGTTGTCGTGGTCGTCTTGCCATTGGTGCCGGTCACGGCAAGGATCGGAACTCTGATCAGCCGGTAGGCCAGTTCAATTTCGCTGATGACAGATATGTTTCTTTTCAGAGCTTCGACCAGCAGTTGATTGTTCGGAGGAATGCCGGGAGAGGGAACCACCATTGATGCACCATTCAAAATATCGATATGGTGATAGTCGCCGATGGTCAGCCACGGCTCACGGGCGATCCGGCTGAATTCATCGCCCCATTGATCCGGCGATTTCTCATCCACCGCGATCACCTTCGCGCCCTGTCTTCCCAGAAACCCGGCCGCGGCGATGCCTGTTTTTCCCATGCCGATCACGACTATTTTTTTACTCTTCCAATCCATGGACTTACCTTAACTTCAACGTACTGATGGCCATTAACGCCAGCAAAATAGAAATGATCCAGAACCGGACAATCACTTTGGGTTCTGCCCATCCCTTTAATTCAAAATGATGATGCAGGGGCGCCATGCGGAAAATCCTCTTCCCCCCGGTCATCTTGAAATATCCCACCTGAAAAATGACTGAGAAGGTTTCCACCACAAATATACCGCCCACGATTGCCAGCAGGATTTCCTGTTTGGTGATGATGGCCACTGTTCCCAGCGCGCCTCCCAGCGAAAGCGACCCGACATCTCCCATGAAGACTTCCGCCGGATAAGCGTTAAACCAGAGAAAGCCCAGACCGGCGCCTACCAGGGCTCCGCAAAATACCGCCAGTTCGCCGGCGCCCGGTATATAGGTCACGCGCAGATACGACGCGACTTTGATGTTGCCGGCAAAATAGGCAAAAAGGAGATACGTGGCAAAGCAGATGACGGCCGGCCCGATCGCCAATCCGTCCAGACCGTCCGTTAAATTGACGGCATTGGCGGCCCCCACAATGATAAAGGTGGAAAGGAAAATATAGCCCCAGCCCAAATCCGGCAAAATCGTTTTGAAAAAAGGAATCGTCACGTGCAGATTAAATCCCGGCTTGAAATAAAGAACGGTGCTGACAAACAAAGCGATAATGATTTCCGCGATCAGTCTTGTCTTGCCGGGGATTCCTTTGGAGCTCTTGCCGGCCAGTTTGCTGTAATCATCAACAAAGCCGATCAATCCGTAGCCGACCGTCACCAGCAGGACCAGCCAGACGTAATTAATGGAAAGATTCGTCCAGAGGAACGTGGAAATGACCACCGCAAAAATAATCAAAATGCCGCCCATAGTCGGCGTTCCCTTCTTCACCAGATGGCTTTGCGGCCCGTCGTCCCGCACCTGCTGGCCAATCTGCATCGTTTGCAGTTTCTGAATCATCCACTTGCCCAGAACCAGACAGATCAGAAGCGCGGTAATGGAAGCGAAAATGCTCCGAAACGTGATGTAGCGAAAAACGTTAAAGAACGAAATCGTGGTGTGTAAAGGATATAACAAATGGTAAATCAATTTATTTTACTCCCTTTGCATCCGCCGCTTTGCTGTCTGCGCTTAATTGGTATGAGCCGAACTGATCGCCTATCTGAGTGATGATCCGCTCCATCTTCATTCCCCGCGACCCCTTGACCAGAATCCAGTCTCCCTTTTTCAGACGATCCTTCAGACAATCCAATCCGTTCTCCCGACCGGACAGAAAGAAAATATGATCCGGGGACAACCCGCCCTCTTCGGCACCGGCAGCCGTCGTCTTCGCAAAATCTCCCTGAAGAAAGAGAGCGTTGACTCCGATCGTGGCCATCAGCATTCCGATTTTTCTGTGCATCTCTTCCGACTGCGCTCCCAATTCCAGCATATCACCTAAAAAAACAAATCCGTTATGGCCGGTCTTCAGATCTTTCAATGTCATCAATGCTTCCCGCACGGAAGCGGGATTGGCATTATAGGAATCGTCAATTAAAAAAGCCCCGTTGCGCAGCTTGATGATTTCCATGCGGCCGCTGAACGGCCGGAAATCGGATAACCCTTCCGAGATGGTCCGAAGATCCATACCGGCGGCAACAGCCGCGGCGGCCGCCGCCATCGCGTTTTGCACATGATGCAGACCGACGATTTTGATTTCCGTTTTCTGCGTGATGCCGCCAATCACCAGGTTAAAGCGCATGCCCCGGGCGCCCATCTTCTCGATGTCGTTGACCGTCACATCGGCGTTGGGGCTCATGCTGAAGGTGATCTTTCTTCCCCGCCAACGCTCCGCGGCCGGGGCAATTAAATCATCATCAAGATTAATCACAGCGGTGCCCGAATCCGGCATATGGATGAATAAATCACGCTTCTCTTCCCCGACAACTGACAGGGAGCCGAATCCCGCCAGATGCGCGGGACCGATATTCGTGATCAGTCCGATGTCCGGGGCGGCTATCTGCGTCAGTCGCTTGATTTCTCCTCTGCTGTTGGTGCCCATTTCCAGAATGGCCAGTTCATGTTCATCGGTGAGGCGAAAGATCGTCTGCGGCAATCCGATCAGATTGTTCAGATTGCCCTCTGTTTTCAGCGTCTTTTTGACCCGGCCGGTGATGGCCGTAATCATTTCTTTCGTTGTTGTCTTGCCCGAAGAACCGGTTAAGCCGATGACCGGAATGGAAAACTTCTTTCTCCAGTGATGAGCGAGGTCTCCCAGCGCAACGAGCGTGTCCGCGACTTTCACAACTGCTGTTTTTTGATCCGCTCTCCCCCGCGGGATTGTCCCCTCATCCTGAATCAGAATTCCCGACACACCCTTCCGGATAGCCGCTTCGGCAAAGTCATGGCCGTCAAACTTCTCACCTTTGAGAGCGACAAAAAGATTCCCTTCTTTAATTGCGCGGGAATCAGTGGAAACGCCATGAAAGACGGTCTCCGGCGCGCCGGACATTAAAGTTCCGGCCGTTGCCTGCAATACTTCCGTTAATGAAAAAGAAGGCGATTCCTGGATCATGGCTGAATTTTCATCCGCTCCTTGACTCTAAAATCTTCCGGGCCACCACACGATCATCAAACGATATCTTTTCGGTTCCCAGAATCTGGTAATCTTCATGGCCTTTCCCCGCGATAAGCACGATATCTCCTTTTTGGGCCGCACCAATCGCCGCTTCAATCGCTCCTCGTCGGTCGGGAATCACCGCATAGGAATGCTGTCCGTCGTCCAATGTCAACCGGTCCGCTTCCAATTTCCTGACGTTGCCCCCATCGATGCCAGCCTCTATTTCAGCGATAATGTCCAGAGGCTCTTCCATCCGCGGATTGTCGGACGTGATGATCGTCAGATCGCTGTTAGCGACGGCCGCTTCGCCCATCAACGGTCTCTTGCCCCTGTCCCGATTGCCGCCGCAGCCGAAAACAGTGATGATTCTTTTCTGTCTGAGTTCACTGAGCGTCTGCAAAACCCGCCTGAGAGCGTCATCGGTGTGCGCGTAATCCACAAAAACATTGAACGGAGCCGCTGAGGCCACCGCCTCCAGCCGCCCCGGAACATTGGCTAATTTTTCGATGCCCCGCTGAATAAAACGGACGGGAATTTGTAAAATAAAAGCCGCTCCCACGGCGGCCATCATATTGTAGAGATTAAATTTGCCGATGAGGGGTGATTTGATGAAAACCGTGTCGCCTGCCAGATTCATTTCCGCTTCAATGCCTTGCAGCGACAGCGCATAACGGACAGGTCTGACGGCGCAGTTTTTTTCCATTCCGTACGTAAACGCCGGAAGCGAAACCTCATTTAAAATCCTCTGCCCCCACGGATCATCGGCGTTGATGACCATCTTCTGAGCGTGAACCTTTCGGCTTTGCGGCAGAATTTCCGCGAAGAATCTTTTCTTGGCCTGAAAGTAATTTTCCATGGTCAGATGATAATCCAGATGATCGCGGGTGAGATTGGTAAAAATACCCAGATCAAAATCGCAGTCATCGACCCTTTTCAAATCCACCGCGTGCGACGAGACCTCGGAGACAATATGGGTGATGCCGTCATCCGCCATATCGCGCATGATTCTCTGCATTTCGTACGATTCCGGCGTCGTGTTCGGCGCCGCATACGTTTTATGGTTGTAGCGATAATTGATGGTGCCCAGAACACCGCATTGAAAACCGGCTTCCTGCAGGATGGACTCCAGCAGATACGTGATGGTGGTTTTTCCGTTGGTTCCCATCACCGCGATGAGTTTCAGGCCGGCCGACGGATCGCCGAAATAATTCCTGGCGATCATGCCCAGCGCCCGGCGGCTGTCGGACACCTGGATCACTGTTACCGCCGGCGGGAACGGTCGATCCTGCTCACAAACAATGAACTTCGCCCCCCGCGCAATCGCTTCATCAATAAAGTCATGGCCATCCTTCTGTAAACCCTTAATCGCAACAAAAAGAGAATTTTCAATGCATTGCTCCGCCGAAAAAAACACTCCGGAAACGTCTTCCGAAGTCTTTCCCTGAAGTTTGATGATGTTCAGTCCTTCAATTAACCGGTTCAGCTGCACGTTAACCTCAATTATTTAATTCAAATACGACACTGCATAAACGATCGCCGCCCAGGGGCGAGAATGCCGCGGGGGACTGGCGGACCGCCCACCCATGGCCTGATATTTTCAGATCGATGGATTCGGCTTTTGCTTTTTTCATCGCTTCCCGGATGGTCAATCCCGTAAAATCAGGCATGATCGGTAGATCGCTTTCAACAGCGCTCTGGGGCACGAGGGTTTCCTGAGCGGAAACCAGCTGCACCTTTTCCACTTTGTCTTTTTCAAAAACAGGCGTTTCCCGGATATTGGTTTTGAAGCAATTAAGAATCTGCTCGCCGATCTTTTTAAAGACCGGCGCGGATGCCACGCCTCCCCATCGGTCTTTCTGCGGCTCATCGAGAATGACCAGAATGGCAACCTGCGGATTGTCCGCCGGGAAAAATCCGATAAACGATGTCCGCACTTTTTCTGAAGAAAAAACGCCGCGGGCCGCGTCAAATTTCTGCGACGTCCCTGTTTTGCCGGCAACGGCGACATGTTCCATTTTCGCGTTTTTGCCGGTGCCGTCTTCAGCGCCGACCACATCCGTCAGCATGTGGGTCAGGCGCTTCGCCGTCCCGGGAGAAATCACTTTACGCACAACGGTTGGCGTGTAGAGTTTGACCAGATTATTATTCTGATCGGCGACACCACGGACCAGGTACGGTTTCATCAGAACGCCGTCATTGGCGATGGCGGAGAAGGCCGAAATGAGCTGAATGGCCGTCACGGAAATGCCCTGACCGAAGGCGATCATCGCGGTATCCACGGGCACCCAATTCTTGACCGGTCTCACCAGTCCGGATGATTCGCCGGGTAGTTCAATGCCGGTCTTCGATCCGAAGCCGAAATTCTGAATGTACTGGTGAAATTTTTCTTTCCCCATCTTCTGGGCAATCTTTGCCGAGCCGATATTACTGGAGTATTTCAATATCTCTCTCACGGTCAATATTCCATGACGCTTCCGCTGCGCTTCATGAATCACACGATTCGCCACTTTATAGTTTCCGTTTTCACAGAAGAATCTGTCGGATTCCCTGATAATCTTCTCTTCCAGCGCGCCGGCTACTAAAAAAGGCTTAAAGGTCGATCCCGGATCATAATAATCGGCAATGGCGTGATTGCGCCATCTTTCCGGTTTCAGATCCGCAACATTATTGGGATTGAATCCCAACTGGTTGGCCAGCGCCAGAATTTCTCCCGTCTTGGGATCCATGACGATGGCCAGCCCCCCTTTAGCGCCTTTGTCCAGCACGGCTTCTTTGAGGCTGGTTTCCACGAGGTATTGAATTCTGTTGTCAATGGTTAAAACCAGGTTTTCCGTATCATCTTTGGGCGTGTCCGTGTGTTCCACCCTGAGAAATAGTTTTTTCCCCTTCGCGTCCCTGGCCCAGGCCAGTTTTTCCGGCTTGCCTTTCAAAGAGTCATCAAACTTTTTCTCCAATCCCTCCAGGCCGTGGGCGTCCAGACCGACAAATCCCAGCAAATGCGCGGCCAGTTCCCCGTTGGGATAAAAGCGCTTCGGCTCTTTGACCAGAAAAATTCCTTCTATATCCGCATTAGCTACCGCCGCGGACTGTTCCGGCGAAATTCTTCTGGCCAGCCAGCAAAAGCTCTTCGGCGCGGACAATTTTTTGAAAACATCCTCCCGATCCACACCGAGAATTTTCGCGATCTGCGAAGACGTCATGGCCGGATCAATGATTTTGGAAGGATCCGCACAGACGGAATCCGCCATGATGGATATGGCCAGCTTCTCGCCGTTGCGGTCGTAAATGACTCCCCTTTCGGCCTGCAACTGCAGCACCGCGGTATGCTGTCTGTTCGCCAGTTTTTTCAGCTTCTGGCCGGATAACACCTGCAGCTGAAAAGCGCGGGAAATCAACGCGACAAACAAAATGAAGAAAAACATGAAAATCATGATGATTCTGAATTTCAGTCTTTCTTTCGAGGCGGCTCCCATTTTATTCTCCCGAATGCTTCAAGACGATGACCTGTCCGTTATCGGGATAGGCCATCTGCAGTCTGCTGCTCGCGATACTTTCAATTCTTTGCGGCGATTTCAGCATCGCGTATTCCAGCTTCAATTTTTTCTGTTCTTCCAGCTTTTGCTGCTGCGTGCTGAGTTCGGCCGCGATCTGATATTCCATCTCGGTCATGCGGATGTGCGAGCCGACATAGATCAGCGCCACAAACATCAGGACAAGGGCAAAAACGATGAACGTGGGAAACTTGATTCCCAGAGAGACTTCTTCCGTCTCTTTGAGATGCGGCATCACTCGTGTTTCCACAGACTGCGCGGACTGTGCCATTTAAAGTCTCCCGGCAACCCGCAATTTCGCGCTGCGCGCCCGCGGGTTGGATTCGATTTCTTCTGCTGTCGGCATGATTGCCTTTTTCGTGATATTTTTCAGTTTTGCTTCTCTTTTACAGACGCACACCGGAATATCCGGAGGACAGACACAACCGCCCTCCAGTGAACGGATTTCGTTTTTGACAATGCGGTCCTCCAGCGAATGGAAAGAGATCACACAAAGGCGGCCGCCCGGCTTTAAAACATCGGCGGCGGCATGAATCGCGGGTTTGATATTCTCGAGCTCATGGTTGACGGCGATTCTGATGGCCTGAAATGTTCTCGTGGCCGGATGAATTTTCTGCCATTTTAATTTCGCGGGCATGCAGGAGGCAACAATCGAGGCGAGCTCGGTTGTTGTCCGAATGGGCGCTTCCTGTCTTCTTTTTGAGATTGCCCTCGCTATTCTTGCCGCCATTTTCTCTTCCCCGTAAAGTCTGATCATCTTTTCCAGTTCGCTTTGCGCAAACGTGTTGACAATATCATAAGCACTTGACTTCATGCTGCGATCCATGCGCATATCAAGCGGCGCCTGCTGACTGAAACTAAACCCTCTTTCCGAGGCATCCAGTTGACGGGATGAAACGCCCATATCCAGCAGCACACCGTCAACTTGTTTGATATTTAAACTTTTCAGTATATTGTCTAAATTAGCAAAATTTTCTTTTACTAGAATTTTACGCGATCCGAATTCAGCCAGCCTTTTTTCCGCGAAACACAGAGCGTCTTCATCACGATCAATGCCCACCAGCAAAGCTTCGGTTGCTTTCAGTATGGCATACGCGTGGCCGGCGCCGCCGATGGTGCCGTCTACATATACGCCCGTTTTGCTGACCAAAAGTGAATCAATAACTTCTTTCAGCATTACCGGCTCGTGATAGAACTCGGCAATCATGGCTTTCAAATTCCCAGGTCAGCGATAATGTCAGCGCACTTGTCGATTTCGACGTGTTTCCTCCATTCTTCGTGACGAGCCTTCGACCAGATTTCGATATTCTTCTGCATGCCCACCAGAACAATATCTTTTTCCAACTGAGCATATTCACGAAAAGCAGGCGGTATCAGCACACGTCCCTGTCCGTCAATGTTGCAATCGATTGCCCCGGACATAAAAAAACGCTGAAACTCCCGAACTTCCCTGCGCAACTTGGACTGATGAGCTACTTTTTCTTCAATGATCAGCCACTCATCGTACGGAAATACCATTAAATATTGATCCCAGGTTGTAATCACCAACTTGTTTTCATATTCTTCAGAAAATATTTCACGAAATCGGGAAGGGAAAATTATCCTTCCTTTTTCATCGATAGTATGATGATATTGACCCCTGAAAACAGACATCAACTTACCTCCACAACAAGCCACTTCACTCCACGTGGCAACTATAGAGGCGGAGATGGCCTTTGTCAAGAAAAAAATGCAACTTTTTTTCAATTAAAACGACTTAAAATTACAGGGAAAAAAGGGTAAATGGTGTGACCCGTCATTCGGGATGAAAAAATGAAAAAAAATGGGAAGGCTCCGGCGCGGGAACTTACTCGTTTTAGTTTTCCTGATCTAATGCTCCATCTTCAATACGCTGCGACGAGCCCTCTTCAACCGGCTGCGGAACGTTGCTCCCAAGTTCCTGTATTTGTTCATTTTTCTCATAAATATATCGCTGAACAGCCAGATTGTGTTCGGACAAGGTACTCGAAAAATAATGCGTTCCGTTTTGCTTGGACACAAAATAAAGATAATCAACAGGAGCCGGATTGACGGTTGCTTTCAGCGAATCCAGGCCGGGATTGGCAATCGGCCCCGGCGGCAAGCCTTTGATTAAATAAGTATTATAGGGTGAATTTCTTCTCAGATGACTGCGTAAAACTTTCCCTTTAAATTTATAAAAATCATAAACAGCGGTCGGGTCGCTCTGCAAGCGCATCCCTTTCTTCATTCTGTTTTTAAACACGGCGGCGATCATTGGTTTTTCAGCATTATGCGCTGATTCTTTGCCGATGAGGGACGCAAAAGTCACCAGTTCATGAATACTCAAGCCGCTGTCGTTTGCTTTTTTAATCATCGCGGGCGTTACATTCTGCCAGAACGTATCCACCATTTTCTTCATAATCAGCTGGGTATTCATTGAACGGTTAAAAAAGTAGGTTTCCGGGAAAAGATACCCTTCGATGGAATCCGCCTGAATATTCAAAGAGGCCAGAAATTCCCTGTCTCTGGCCAGCTGAAAAAAAATGTCTTTATTGATTAATTTATCCTTATCCAGAATTTCGGCAACATCCCGTATGGAGAGATCTTCAGGAATCGATACCCTATATTGCTTGATTTCGCCGCGAACGATTTTATTAATCATGGTCCACGGCGTGATCATCGTATTGATTTCATATTCACCGGCGCGGATGTGGCGTCCGGCTTTTTTAAGGGTTGCCAAGCTCAAAAAGAAAAAGCGATTCTTAATCAGCCCCGCTCTGCTTAGATTTTCCACACTTTCCAGAAAGCTGGAGCCGGTCGGTATATTCACAATGACGGTTAGATTATTTCTGTCAATCGGACTGAATGAGTAATTCAAAAAAAGAAGACAGAGGATGAGAAGACCGGCGGATATTATGAGAAGACCGCGGCGGATGATTCTATTAAAAGATAAATATTTTTTCACGAAACGAAAGAAGACGGGGAACTTGCTGGTCCACCAGTGCGGATGCCCCAAACGGTCTCCCGGAAATTTATTTTTCGCGGGGACTTTGCGGGGATGGTTATTTCTTTGATTTTCTTTCATGGTCGGCATTGATGCGGGCGTGGATTCACGATCGGGCAAGGGAATCCAGATAGCCCTGAAGAATCAGACAGGCGGCCAGTTGATCCACCTTTTGTTTTCTTTTTTTCCAGCGGACTCCGGAGTGCATCATGATGTCTTCAGCTTCCTTTGTGGAAAGCGTTTCCGGCCATTTAATCACGGGAAGAGCGAATGTTTTCTCCATCCATAAAGCAAAACGATTGACCTTCTCGCACTGGATGCCCTCGGAGCCGTCCAGCCTCACCGGGTAGCCGATCACAATCTTTTCAACTCTGTAATCATCAACCAGTGTGCCTAAAATCCCCCCGTCGTGTTTTTTATCTTTTCTGATAATGGTGGGCAGCCCCTGAGCGGTCATGCCCAATTCATCGCACACCGCCACACCTATTCTCTTTTCGCCGTAATCAAGACCCAGGATTCGCAAGCCCTACCTCTTTTGCAGCGCTTGTAACAATTCCAACCGCCATTTTCAAGGATTAATTTGCCCGGCATATCTATCAGCGAGGAGTCATTGTGTACCTAAATTCAGGCTGGTTTGCCACCGGATATCCTTCTTATGACCTGGCCTGAAGCGCGCGGCCAATGGTCATGATTTCCGCTTCCTTGGTGCCTTCATAAAGCTCCAGAATCTTCGCGTCCCGATACCATTTCTGCACGGGATATTCCTCGATATAACCATAGCCGCCGTGCAGTTCCACGGCATAATTGGCGCAAAATACCGCCGTCTGCCCGCCGTAGAATTTAGCCATCGCAGCCAGTGTATAATCGGGCCTGTCCTGATCAATCAGCCAGGCGGCTTTGTAAACCAGACCGCGCAGTGCCTCAATGCGAATGGCCATCTCCGTGAGCTTCATCTGGGTCATCTGATAGGCACCCAGCGGAGCGCCAAAAGCTGTTCTTTCTTTCACATATTTGATGCTGGCATCCAGACAGGCTTCCGAAATTCCCAGCGCCTGGCCGGAAACCATCACGCGGGTGATGTCGAAAAAGTGCATGAGCTGGCGAAATCCCTGTCCTTCCTTCCCGACCAGATTGGTTTGCGGAACGCGCACATCCTCAAAAGCGATTTCCGCAGTGTCGCTGGCGCGGATGCCCATCTTCCCGTGAATCTTGTTGCGCGTAATTCCCTTGGCATCCGCCGGAACAATGATCAGGCTGAAGCTATTGTGCTTCTTTTCTTCGGGATGAGTGATGCACTGCGCGACCATGAAATCGCAGACCGTGCCGTTGGTAATGAACATCTTGTTTCCGTTGATGATGTAGTCTCTGCCGTCTTTGACCGCACGGGTTTTGTAGCCGGCGACATCCGTCCCCGCATTCGGTTCGGTGTAGGCTCCGGCGCATACTTTTTCGCCCGCGCAAATCGGCGGCAGATAGGTCTTTTTCTGCTCATAGGTCCCGAAGTTTAAAATGGATTCGCAGCCGAAACCGGAAGCGACAATATTGAGACTGATGCCCATATCGATCTTGGATATTTCTTCGGTGATGATGGCATTGCCCAGGATTCCGGCGCCCGGACCGCCGTATTCTTCTGGAATCCACGCACCGACCAGACCGTTTTGTGCGGCTTTCTGTCTGATTTCCGGCAGGTATTTTTCATGCTCGTCGCATTCCTGCGAAACCGGCTTTATTTCTGATACGGCAAACCGGTAAGCCATCTCCTTCAACATTTTCATCTCTTCGGTCAGTTCAAAATTCATCTCGGTTTCTCCTTTATTGAAGCCGTTTTTCCAGCAATTTTTTTGAACGTGTAATGCAAACGCAATAAAAAAGCAACACCCTCCGTGTTCTTCAGACAAGATTGCCTTGACATGCATGACTGCTCACCTTATACTTCAGCTCTAAGATCATCATTCTATTTTCAACCGTACGGATCGTACAGAACCATAATCGGCGGGTCAACCCTATGAAGCCTTCCGTTCTTAATAAACTCACCTGCCCTGTTTGCTCCGCGTCCGGCAGCCCGATGAATTCCCTGCGTGCGGTGACGGCGAAAAAAAACGGCGGATCCCCCGCTTTATTCTGCCGGAATTGCCGATCACATTTTCCTGCCATTCATAGCATCATCAATCTGGCGCCCGACAGCCCGGAGCCTGTGATTTTCTCCACCCAGTGGGCGATGGAGTTCGCGCCGCTGGTTGCCGTCTACGACAATATCTGGCGTCCGATATTAACCTCCATTATCAGCGATTTAGGCTGGGAGATGAAAACGTCGAAGCAGTTGATGAACGTATCGTCAGGCATGGATATTCTTGATCTGGCATGCGGCACGGGAAACTTCACGGAGCTTTTCTCCGACCCGGCAGAGCCGGTTGACATAATTGGCGCTGATCTTTCCATGCCAATGCTGGAACATGCCGGCCGGAACATGCAAGCCCGCGGGATTCACAACGTCACTCTGATCCGCGCCGACGCGGCAAACTGGCCGTTCGCCCCGGAAAGCTTTGATCGCATCCACTGCGCGGGCGCGCTTCATCTGCTGCCGGATGTTCAAAACGTGTTTCATTCCATTTATCGCTCTTTAAAAAAAGGAGGGTGTTTCGTGGGCGCTACCTATTGCCGGGGAGGTGATTACGCGACTCAAATACTGCAAACCATGGTATCCAGTGCGCATTGGATTCACTGGTTCGATCAACAGGAGTTGCGGAATCTTTCCTCAAGAGCAGGCTTTGCCGAATGGGAAGAGCGAACCCATAAGCAGGGCATTGTCTTCAAGGTTCAGAAAGCGTAGACAAAGAGAAGCTGGGCGTAATTCTTTTTATGTGACTTCGAATCCCTGTTTGCAGGCATGATAAGTCTTGATTCAGAATTTGAGATTCCTAAACCCGATAAATCGGGGATTCGGAATGAAAGTCTTTGTCATAAAAAAAGGGGAAGTGGAGATTATGAAACAGATTACAATGTTCGTTTTTGAAGGTTGTCCTCACTGCCGAAGAGCCAGGGAAATGATCATCGAGATTTTTGCCGAACATCCGGAATATGCCAAAATTCCATTCATGATCATTGACGAGAGAAAAAATCCGGAAATTGCCGATCAACACGATTACTATTACGTTCCGACCTTCTACGTGGACGATGTAAAAATGATGGAAGGTGTTCCGACAAAGGAAGCCATCGAAAAAGTTTTTGCCAAAGCCTTGTAAAAAATACAGGTGTAACTATATTGACGTAATGAAAACGAATCGTCTGATTCATGAAAAAAGTCCTTATCTCCTTCAGCATGCCCGCAATCCGGTGGACTGGTTTCCCTGGAGCGACGAGGCGTTTGCCAAAGCAAAGAAGGAAGACAAGCCTGTTTTTCTTTCCATCGGATATTCCACCTGTCACTGGTGCCATGTAATGGAGCGGGAATCCTTCGAGAACGAGGAAGTTGCCGCGCTGCTCAACGATGCCTTTGTGAATATCAAGGTTGACCGGGAAGAGCGCCCCGACATCGACGCCGTTTACATGAAAGTCTGCCAACTGATGACGCAAAGCGGCGGCTGGCCATTAACGATCATCATGACGCCGGATAAAAAACCCTTCTTTGCCGCGACCTACATTCCCAGAGAAAATAAATATGGCCGGCCGGGAATGATGGATATCATTCCCCGGATTCAATCCGTCTGGCAGCAGAGGCGCGCAGACGTTCTTTCCGCCGCGTCAGAGATGACGAAAGCTTTACGTCAGTCGCTTTCTGGCAAGGCCAACGATCTGTCGGAAGAAACGTTGCATCGCGCCTACCGGTCGCTGTCCATGAGCTTTGATCCGATAGTCGGAGGCTTTGGTCAGGCCCCAAAATTCCCCTCTCCGCACAATTTCTTTTTTCTGCTCCGCTACTGGAAGCGGACCGGAGAAGCAAAAGCCCTGCGGATGGTTGAACAGACGCTGCAAAACATGCGGCACGGCGGAATTTATGATCATATCGGATTCGGATTTCACCGCTATTCAACCGACGCCCGCTGGATCGTCCCGCATTTTGAAAAGATGCTTTATGATCAGGCGCTGATGGCGATGGCCTACATTGAACTTTATCAGGCAACGGCCAACCCGGCATACGAGCAAACCGCCCGCGAAATCTTTACGTATGTTCTACGCGATTTGACGGATGAGCAGGGCGCTTTTTACTGCGCCGAAGACGCGGACAGCGAGGGTGTGGAAGGGAAGTTTTATCTCTGGACGGAAAAGGAAATCCGCGAGGTTCTGACGCCCCAAGAAGCCAATCTGTTTCTTTCGCTCTACCAGCACGGGGAGGATTTTGACTCAGCCGGGATGAACGAAATTCCCGCCGGCCACTTCATCGCCCATCTCCAACCCGTGACAGAAGCCGGCAATCCTATCAGACCGGTGGACGACGCTATGGAGCACATCCGGGAAAAGCTTTTTGCCCGCCGTGCAAAGCGGATACGGCCACACAGGGATGACAAGATTCTGACCGACTGGAACGGTCTGATGGTCGCCGCGCTGGCGCGAGGCGCTCAGGTCTTTGATGAGCCCGTTTACCTGAAAGCCGCATGTCACGCCATGGATTTTATTTTGGAGTCACTGCAAACCGCAGATGGACGGCTGCTGCACCGGCACAGAAAAGGCGAATCCGCTATCCAGGCCCATATTGACGACTATGCTTTTGTCATCTGGGCTCTGCTTGATATTTACGAAGCAACCTTTCAGACAAAATATCTGCAAAAGGCTCTGGAGTATCATGATCACTTATGCAGCCGCTTCCTCGATGAAAAGAACGGCGGACTGTTTTTCACATCCTCAGACGCGGAATCGCTTCTGATACGCCCCAAAGAACTCTATGACGGAGCGATCCCTTCCGGCAATTCCGTTGCTTATATCAATGCTCTGAAAATAGCCCGCCTGACCGGAAAGACCGACATGGAAAACAAGGCGAATGACATTTACAGAGCTTTCCGTCAGCAGGCGGACGCGGCGCCGACCGCCTTCGCGCATTTTCTCTGCAGCCTGGACTTCGCCATTGGACCATCAACGGAAATCATCATCGCGGGACACATCGATCATCAGGATACACAAGCGATACTGAAAACTTTAAGACGGCACTTCACGCCCAATAAAGTGGTTATTTTCCGCCCCGAAAAACCGGATCCCTCCGATATCGAAGCGCTCGCGCCATTTGTGCAATCCTATTCCGTCATAGATGGACAAGCCACCGCTTATGTCTGCTCAAACTTCGCCTGCTCATTGCCCACCCATGATTCGCAAACGATGCTGGACATTCTAAATACCCGTCCAAAGAGTTGAAGTGCGCTCATCGTCAATTTTAAACTGCCGGGGAAAATATTTTCCTACGTCAGATTTCTCCATCATGACAACTGCGGCATGATAGACTGCTCAAGAGACAAACAGCATTTCCCTTTGTGAAACCAAAAAATGGCTGAACTCCACGGGAACATATGGTACATGAACCGGCCATGGTAAATAAACCGAATATACGTTCCCAATTACAAAATTTGATTATTTATATCGCACTGGCTGTTGTAACCCTTGCCGTCTACTGGCAGGTCCATCGGTTTGATTTTGTCAATTTCGACGACGTTGTTTATGTCAAAGAAAACCTCCAGGTGCAGTCTGGAATCACCCCGGAGAGCGTTCAGTGGGCATTCACCACCCTTCACGCCCAATTCTGGCATCCTGTCACGTGGCTGACCTTGATGCTCGACTATGAGTTTTACGGCCTGAATGCCGGCGGCTATCATGTCACCAATCTTCTCCTGCATGTTTTAAGCGCTTTGCTGCTCTTCTCGCTCCTGAACCGCATGACAGGAGCCGTCTGGAAAAGCGCTTTTGTCGCCGCCGTCTTCGCCCTTCACCCCGTCCATGCAGAAACGGTCTGCTGGATTTCCCAGAGAAAAGATGTGTTGAGCGCCTTTTTCTGGATGGCCACCCTTTATCTTTATGTCCGCTACACGGAAAATCCGGATCTAAAAAAGTATCTCCGGGTTCTAGGCGCGTTCCTTCTGGCGCTGATGAGCAAACCGATGGTGGTGACACTGCCGGTGATCATGATGCTCCTGGACTACTGGCCGCTGAGACGTTTTGAAAAGAAAAAAGAAAGAGATTTCTTATGGCTGTTGAAAGAGAAAATTCCTTTTTTCATCTTGTCCGCTGCTTTTTCACTCATCACCATTCACGCGCAATCTTCCGCAAAACAGGCTCGCTTTCCGGCCAGGATTTTCGGCGAACTGTTCAACGGAGCGGCCCAGCTTGACACGCGAATCGCGAATGTTCCGGTTTATGTTATGAGTTACATGGGAAAAATATTCTGGCCCGATCATCTGGCGGTTTATTATCCTTTCCCGGAAACGTTTCCGGCGCTACGGATACTGATGGCGACCATGCTGATAATCGTCATTAGTGCCGTCACCGTCGCCGCCGTTAAAAGAAAGCCCTTCCTGCTGGTTGGCTGGTTGTGGTTCTTAATCGCCCTCTTGCCCGTGCTCGGCATCGTTCACAAAGGATTTTTCGCGATAGCCGATCATTACGTTTATCTGCCGTTTATCGGCATTGCCGTGATGACGGCCTGGGGCATCCCCTCTTTCTTACGCGGCGCGGAAGCAGGAAAGAGATTTTTATTCCCGGCCTCAGCAGTCTTGCTCGTCATCCTGACGTTTTTAACCTGGCGGCAGTGCTCCTTCTGGAAAAACAGCTATGAACTTTTTAATCATACGGCACGGGTCACCCAGAATAATTACCTGGCCTACACTAATCGCGGCAATGCCAACATTTTACTGAGCCGGTATCCGCAGGCGATCGAAGACTGCAACAAAGCCCTGCAGTTGAAACCTGATTATTCGTATGCCTATTTCAACAGGGGGTTCGCCCACGCGAAACTCGGCCGGTATCAGCAGGCCATCCGGGATTTAAATGAGGGTCTGCGTCTGCAGCCCGATGACGGCACCGGCTATTTTACCAGAGGGAATGCCTACGCGAAACTCGGCCAGTATCAGCGGGCCATCGAGGATTATAATATGGGCACGCGCTTAAAGCCCGACCGGGCCGAAGGATTTGCCAACCGGGGAGACGCTTACGCGGAACTGGGCCGGTATCAGCGGGCCATCGAGGACTATAATCAGGCCATCCGGCGAAAACCCGATTACGCTGACGCATATTATAATCGCGGTTACGCCTATTATCTTCTGGGTCAGAAATCCTCTGCAATGAGAGACTTTAACGAAGCCATCCGCCTGAAGCCTGATTACACCGAGGCCTACTACATCAATAAAGGAAATGTGCTTGACGAGCCGGGCGGTTCTCAGCAGGCCATCGAGAATTACAATAAAGCCATCCGGCTGAAACCGGATGACGCAGACGCCTACCACAACCGTGGAAATGTTTATTACAAGAGCGGCTGGTATCAGCGGGCCATCGAGGACTATACTCAATCGCTGCAACTTAAACCGGACAACGAAAAAGCTTTTTACAATCGGGGCAACGCCTATATGAAACTCGAACATTATCGCTTGGCCGTCGAAGATTACAGCCGGGCGATCCGGCTCGATCCCGGATATCTCAAAGCTTATAACAACAGGGGCGTCGGATACTTCAAACTTAAAAAGCCGTCGCTCGCCATCAAAGACTATGATGAGGCAATTCGGCTCAATCCTGATTATGCCGAAGCCTATTTCAACCGGGGCAATGCCTGCAGGGAACTCGGACGGTATCCGGAAGCGGTCAGAAACTACAGCGAAAGCATCCGTCTGAAACCAAATTACGCTCAGGCCTACGATAACAGGGCGAGCATTTTTTTCCAGACGGGCGATACGGCGTCCGGCTGCCGGGATGCTGAAAAAGCTTGTGCTCTGGAAAATTGCGTGACACTAAAGACCGCAGAGCGTCAAGGATTCTGCCGCTAAAATAATCAGTCTCAAAAAAGTTAAACGTATTTCTGAAGAAGTTTCGATAAATTTATGAAGAAAAAAAATGTTTATCTCATTATTATATTCTTAATCATATCTTCCTTTATCGCCTTCAGTCCTGTCGCAAAAAATGAATTTATCAATTTCGACGACGACGTGTACATTACCGAAAACACCCATATTCAATCAGGCTTTAATCTTGAAAACATTCAATGGGCATTTTCCACTTTTCATCGCAGCTACTGGCACCCGCTGACGTGGATGTCGCATATGCTGGACTGGCAGCTCTTCGGCAATGATGCGGGAGGACATCATCTGGTCAGTCTGCTGCTCCATATCGGCACCGCCATCCTGCTGTTCCTCTTCCTGCACAAAACAACCGGCAATCTCTGGCCGGCCGCTTTTGCCGCTGCCTTCTTCGCCCTGCATCCGCTGAGGGTGGAATCCGTGGCCTGGGCCTCGGAGAGAAAAGATGTGCTCAGTATGTTTTTCGGCATGGCCAGCGTTTACGCCTATGCCTTCTACGCGGAAAGAACCAGCATCTCCCGTTATGGTCTTTGTCTGCTGTTATTCATTTTCAGTCTGATGTCCAAACCGATGTGGGTGACCCTGCCTTTTGCCCTCCTGTTGCTGGATTACTGGCCGCTGGGACGAATCCGGAAAGCGTTTTCCCTCCCGGGAGAAAATAAATTGAAGTCTGTGGGAATGCTGGTGTGGGAAAAGGTTCCTTTTCTGGTTCCGGCCGCTGCCGTCAGTCTTCTCGCAATCTTCGCGCAGAATCAAATCGGCGCCATGGCAAAAGCGGACAGCATCCCGTTTGACGCGAGATTATCCAATGCTATTTTCTCCTATGCCGCCTATCTTGGAAAGATCTTCTGGCCGACTGATCTGGCCGTCTATTATCCCTATGACGTCTCTCTGATCGGTTGGAAGGTTCTGCTGGCAGGTTTGGGAATCCTATTCTTCATGGGTGTGGTCCTGTGTTATTTTAGAAAATTGCCTTTTCTCTTTGTGGGCTGGTTCTGGTATCTGGGAACGCTTGTTCCGGTTATCGGCCTGATACAGGTCGGTTCCCAGGCCATGGCGGACCGCTACACGTATCTACCTTCCATCGGCATCTGTATGATGCTGACCTGGGGAACTTTACATTTCATCAGCAGCGAATCGATGCGCCGGAACCTTGTATTACCGGCAGCCGCTATCCTGCTGTCTGTCTTGCTCATCCTGACGTTTCATCAATGTGGGTATTGGAAAAACAGCATCACTTTATTTAGCCAGGCCATCAAGATGACCAGGAATAACGATAAGATGCACCACAATATGGGAACTCTCTTTTATAAAGAAGGAAATCTCCGAGCCGCGCTTGATCACTTCAGTAGAGCCATTCATATCCATCCCAATTATCTTTCCTGCAATAGCAGAGGGGTGATTTACGCCAGGGCGGGCATGTACCAACAGGCTCTCAGTGACTTTAACAAATCCATCTCACTGAAGGCGGATAATCCGAACGGATATTACAACAGGGCTCTGACCTACCATAAAATGGGTGACTACCGGCAGGCCACTGAAGATTTTACTACGGCCCTTTCTCTGCAACCCTGTAATATTCAGGCTTATACCGGCAGAGGCAACGCTTATTTCTCGCAGGGCAACCATAAATTCGGCTGCCGGGATGCGGGAAAAGCCTGCTCCATGGGCGAATGCGGCCTGATGAAAAAAGCACAGGATCAGGGATTATGCCGCTGACGATTGTTTGATGATTGGTACCGCTTGACATTATGATTAAAAAATTATTCTTTAAAAAATAATTTTCGGGACAACACAGGCGCTTGATATGTTAAAGAAACGGAATCTCCATAATCAAAAAATATCATTAATGATTTATCTTGCTCTGGGCGTTATGACGTTGGCCGTTTACGGGCAAGTGTTCACGTTTGATTTCGTCAACATTGACGACAACATTTATGTCACCCAAAATAAACATCTCCAATCCGGCTTATCGGCGGCCGGCATTGTCTGGGCGTTGAGCACAACCTATGCCGAATTCTGGCATCCTCTGACCTGGCTGTCTCTGATGGCCGATTATCAGTTTTACGGTCTGAACGCCGGCGGGTATCATATCACCAATCTGATTCTGCATATCCTCAGCACTTGGTTGCTCTTCTGGCTCTTTTGCCGCATGACGGGAGCCCTCTGGAAAAGCGCTTTTGTAGCCGCTTTCTTCGCTTTGCACCCACTGCACGTGGAATCCGTCGCCTGGATTTCGGAAAGAAAGGATGTCCTGAGCGCCTTTTTCTGGATGCTGACCTTATGCCTGTACGTCTATTACACGGAAAAGCCGGCTATCAAACGATATCTGCCGGTTCTTTTTTCTTTCGTCCTGGCGCTCTTGAGCAAGCCCATGGTCATCACGCTGCCGGTCATTATGATTTTACTGGATTACTGGCCGCTGGCCAGATTCCGCGTCGGGAGTGAATCGCAGAAAGGCAATATGTTCCTCTGGCAATTGAAGGAAAAGTGGCCCTTTTTCGTTCTATCCGTTGTTTTTTCCATCATTACCGTTTTAGCGCAGCATAAGACAGGAGGTCGGGACATTAGCTTTTCTCTTATCTCACGCGTGGACAATGCCATCATTGCTTTGATGACTTATCTGGAAAAGACGCTCTGGCCCCATCATCTGGCGGTGTTCTATCCTTTTCCCCTCGAAATTTCGGCGACGCAAGTCATGGTCGCCCTCCTGCTGACGATCGCCATCACCGCCGTCTCCGTCGCGGCCGTCAAACGTTTGCCTCCTCTTTTTACGGGATGGGCCTGGTTCGTGATCACGATCGCACCCGTCATCGGCATCATTCCGATCGGAGATTTCGCCATGGCCGACCGTTACCATTATCTCCCTTCCATAGGTCTTGCCGTGATGGCGGGATGGGGAATTCCGTATGGCCTCCCAAGCAGGCCGATGAGAAAAAGTTTTTTACTGCCGGCGGGGATGATAGTACTGACCCTCATGGCCCTGTTCTCATGGCGGCAATGCGGCTACTGGGAAAACAACCGCAAACTCCTGACGCACACGCTCGAGGCAACCAAAAATAATTACCTGGCGCACATCAATTTCGGATCGGAGCTGCTGGCCGCGGGAAAAATGCAGGAGGCGATTTATCACTATAATAAAGCGCATGACGTCATGCCGGACAACATCCTTATTTACAACAACCGGGGAAAAGCGTACGCGGGATTAAGCCGTTATGAATCCGCCATTCAGGATTTCACCGAGGCCATCCGGTCGAAGCCGGATTACGCTGATTCTTATTATAACAGAGGTGTTATGTATCATCAGTTCGGACAGTATCCCCTGGCCGTTCAGGATTTCACCAAAGCCATCCGTCTGCAACCCGACAATGCTCTTGCCTATTTCAACCGCGGGAACAGCTATATCAGCCTGAACCGGCACCAGGAGGCTATCCATGATCTGAGTCAAGCCATCGTCCTGAAACCGGATTACGCCGATGCTTACAACAACAGGGCTTTTATTTATTTTTCGCAGGGACGGCATCAGGAAGCCATTGGCGATTACAGCAGAGCGATTGCTTTAAAGACGGATTACGCCGATGCCTATAACAATAGGGCTTTTGTCTATCTCAATCGTGGAGATATGGCTTCCGGCTGCCGGGATGCGAAAAAAGCGTGCGCGCTGGGCAACTGCGCAACATGGCAAGTTGCCATAACCAAAAAGGTCTGTAAGGAAAGATAATGGCTGAGCAGGCGCGGAATGTTCTTGTTATGTTTTTATTGAAAACAGGTTACCCGAATCGATGAAGCAGAAATATACTTACGTCATTATCATATTTTTAATTGCCGCGTCCTTAACAGCCTTCGGCCGTATAGGGGGCAATCACTTCATCAACCTGGACGACCCCGGTTACATCACCAAAAATCATGTCGTCCAGAACGGTCTTACCCTCCAGAATATCAAATGGGCCTTCACGACCACCTATCTCGCATTCTGGCATCCGCTGACGTGGATTTCGCATATGCTGGACTGGCAGCTCTTCGGCAATGATGCGGGAGGACATCATCTGGTCAGTCTGCTGCTCCACATCGGCACCGTCATCCTGCTGTTTCTCTTCCTGCACAAAACAACCGGCAATCTCTGGCCGGCCGCTTTTGCCGCCGCCTTCTTCGCCCTGCATCCGCTGAGGGTGGAATCCGTGGCCTGGACCTCGGAGCGAAAAGATGTGCTCAGCATGTTTTTCGGCATGGCAAGCATTTATGCTTATGCCTTCTACGCGGAAAGGACCAGCATCTCCCGTTATGGCCTTTGTCTGCTGTTATTCATTTTCAGTCTGATGTCCAAGCCGATGTGGGTGACCCTGCCTTTTGCCCTCCTGCTGCTGGATTACTGGCCGCTGGGACGAATCCGGAAAGCGTTTTGCGTTCCGGGAGAGAATAAATTGAAGTCCGTGGGAATGCTGGTGTGGGAAAAGGTTCCTTTTCTGATTCTGGCAATCGCCGCCAGCATCATCGTCTTTCTGGCGGAAAACACATCGGGCGCTCTTTCATCGGTGGATACTCTGCCGCTTACCGCGCGAATGACCAACGCGGTTTTTTCCTACGCCATGTATCTTGCCAAAACCTTCTGGCCGGCCAATCTGATTGTGTTTTATCCTTATGATTTTTTTCTACCTCCATGGAAAATTATCCTCTCTCTTTCCGTTCTCATCATCATCAGTCTGATGGTCGTTTATTATATCAAATCATTGCCGTTCCTGTTTTCAGGCTGGTTTTGGTATCTGGGAACGCTGGTTCCCATGATCGGTCTGGTTCAAGTTGGAAAACACGCCATGGCCGACCGTTATACCTATCTGCCCTCGATGGGCATCGCCATGATGCTGGCCTGGGGAATTCCTCTTTTCTTCCGTGAAAAAGAAATCCGCAAAAGGCTTTTGCTGCCATCAGCCATCGTAGTCCTCGCCATGCTGTCCCTGTTGACGTGGCATCAATGCGGCTACTGGAAGAGCGGTTTTTCTCTCTTCAACCACGCCGCGCGCGTGATGCAAATAGATCGTCAGACTCTGAAACATATGGGCGGTGATTTTACTCAACTGGGAAGATATCAGCAGCAAAAAGAAATCCAGAGCTACAGCGAGGCGATTCGCCTGAAACCGAATGACGCGGAAGCCTATTTCAACCGGGGCAATGCTTATTCCAAAATAGACCGGAATGAAAATGCCATTCAGGACCTCACCGATGCGATCCGTTTAAAGCCTGACTATGTCGAAGCCTTCAACAACCGCGGCAATATTTACGGCCGGCACGGACAGTATCAACTGGCCATCGATGATTTCAATAAGGTGATTGCTATCCAGCCTGATTACGTCAAAACGTACAATAATAGAGGACTGGCTTACAGCGCCCTGGGACAGCATCAGAAAGCCGTTGAAGACTTCAGCCGGGCGATTCAGCTGAAACCGGATTATGTCAGCGCTTACCTCAACAGAGCCGATGCTTATCTGAAGCAGAACCATACGGTCGCCGGCTGCCGGGACGCCGAAAAGGCATGTGGGCTGGGCGACTGTTCACTAACGCAGGCCTTAAAAGCTCAAGGCACGTGCCGCTGATCGTATCCCTTCTTTTGGATAACCTTTCTATTCTTTCCCACTGTATTTTTTTGTGAGGCCAACCGGTAATCCAGGATTTAGTTGACACAGGATACCGTCCATCTTATATTGCGCGGTCATGAAACCCCGTCATCGCCAAACGCACATTTTTATGCTGGCTTTTCTGGCCGCAAATCTCTTTATATCATCGTTTTACGTTGATATCTGGTGCACGCCAAACGCCGTATCCAGAGCGCTCCCCGTTCTGACGCTTCTGGAAGACGGCTCTCTGGCCATCGATAAATATGTCAGGCGCACCGGCGATAAAAGCAGAGTCGGCGAGCACTATTTCTCGGATAAGGCGCCACTGCCGACTTTGGCGGCTGTTCCTTTCTACTGGCTTATAAAAACCGTCGGGCTCGACAAAACAGACATAAGAACAGGCAAAAAATATCCGATCTATATCTGGGGGCCTCTGGGGATCAGGGATGGCAGGCTTTCGGTATATCCGGATATGATTCCATTGTTATTTATGTGCAGTCTCCTGTTCGGGAGCATTCCTTTCGCCGCCATGGTTTTTATAACGCTGAAGAAAGCTCTGGCGGCCTCAGGCCGACCGTCCACGGTTGTGCTGGTCATGGTTTCGTTTTACGGATCTTTCCTCTTTGTCTTTGCAGGAACTTTTTTCAACCATATCTTCGCGGCTTTTCTGCTGCTGTTCGGCTATATCTATATTCAAGACCGCGCCTATTTCCGCTCCGGCCTCTGTGTGGGACTGAGTTTTTTAACCGAATATACGGTGGGCATCGCGCTTCCTTTGTGGCTGCTGATCATTGCCGTTCGTGAAAAAAGTTTTAAGAAAAGCGCGTTATACGGATTAGGCGCACTGCCGGCTGTTCTCGGCTTCATGGCTTATAACTGGATCACGACAGGACATATCCTTAAAACGCTGAATGCTTATCATGTGGCTCAGGCTTTTACGGGTCTGTCCAGTCATTACGGCTTTTCGCTTCCTTCCTGGCAATCGATATGGGGGCTGTCTTTCGGTGTTTATGCCGGTTTAATACCGCACGCGCCGGCGCTGGCGCTGGGCGGCTATTTCCTGATCAGGGAATTTTTCACCGATTACGACTATAGAAAACTTTTAACCAGTTATCTGGCAACATTTTCTGTGGTCTTTTTTCTCGCGATTTCATCTTTTTTTACCTGGTGGGGCGGCTGGACTTACGGTCCGCGTTACTTGCTGGTGATGACTGCCTTGCTGCTTTATGAAAACGCTGTTTATCTGAACCAAAAAAGAATCAATGCTTTTGTGTTCTGGACCATAGCCGGTTTTGGCCTGATCAGCACCTGGATGGCAAAAGTAACCGTTATGTATATGGTTCCCGACAAAAGCACGGCTCTTGCCCCGCTGGCCGGCTCTATATCCGGCAAACTGTATCTTGTGAAAGAATTCCTCCATTATCATTTCAACGGCAACAATATATTGAGTCTCGGACTTGGCATAGAACCGGGAATTGCCGCCTGCATCTGGCTCATTGCTTTTATTTTAATTACCCTTGCCTTTGCCTGGTGGTGGGGGAAAATCAGTCAAGGACAAAATTCACCTGAACCGTTTTCCTGATCACGCCAAATAAAACCAGAAAGATTTGAAAAATTTATCGAAATAGCTTAATGATGACTCTCTTTTTAACAAGTTTATATGAGCATGCGGACTGCTGCCGTCCTGAAAGTCCGTAATGGATACGGGTTATGTTAAGCAAACAAACTGTCCAAACAAGTAAAAAGAATATTGTTATTTATATTCTTCTGGCGTTAGTGACCTTAGCGGTTTACTCGCAAGTCCACAGGTTCGATTTTATTAATTATGATGATCCTGTTTACATCACAGAGAATATTCACGTTCAATCAGGGTTAACGCTTAACGGATTTCTCTGGGCATTCAGCACCAAACTTTTCGGTCTGTGGAATCCTCTGGTGTGGATTTCCTTCATGATGGATTATCAATTGTATGGATTCAACGCCGGCGGCTATCACATCACCAATCTTATTTTGCATGTCCTCAGCACTTTGCTCCTCTTCTGGCTCTTGAACCGCATGACCGGCGCCGTCTGGAAAAGCGCTTTTGTCGCGGCATTTTTTGCCCTGCATCCGCTTCATGTGGAATCCGTTGCCTGGATATCGGAAAGAAAAGACGTTTTGAGCGCCTTTTTCTGGATGACCACCTTGTGCCTCTATGTTTTCTATACCGAAAAAGAATCCGCAAAACGATATCTGCTCGTTCTTTTTTCTTTTATCCTGGCTCTTTTGAGCAAGCCGATGGTGATCACGCTGCCGTTCATTATGATCCTGCTGGATTACTGGCCGCTCAAGCGTTTTAAATCGCAAAAAGAAAATCCGGTGTTATGGCAACTGAAGGAAAAACTTCCCTTTCTGGCTCTTGCCCTGGTTGTTGTCATGGTAACTTTTTACACGCCGGGCCATAGTGCTTCCTATGAACTTTTACCCCTGAATGTCCGGCTCGCCAATGCGCCCGTGGCTTTTATGACGTATCTGGCAAAAACTTTCTGGCCTCATTCTCTGGCGATTTTTTATCCTTTCCCCGTTCACATCCCCTTGTGGAAAGCGGCGGGGGCATCGATTGCGATTGCAGCCGTCAGTGTCTATGTTCTGATAAAGGCCGGAAGCCTTCCCTGCCTCTTCGTTGGATGGTTCTGGTTTCTGATCGCCATCGCGCCCGCCATCGGAATCGTTCAAATCGGTGATTTTGCAATGGCCGATCGCTATCATTACCTGCCTTCAATAGGCATTGGAATTATCCTTGCGTGGTGTTTGCCGCTTCTAGTCCCAAACGAAAAAATGCGCCAAAATGTTTTCTTTCCTCTGGCCATTGCTTTCCTCTCTTTTATTGCTTTCTCCGCGTGGAAGCAATGCGGCTATTGGGAAAACAGCAGCAAAGTTTTCGGTCACGCTGTACGCGTCACAAAAGACAACTATCTCGCGCACAACAATCTCGGTCTCGCTCTCTTTGCCGGGGGGAGAAATCAGGAAGCCATTTTTCATTACGATGAAGTCATCCGAATAAGACCGTTTGATGTCGTGCCCTATCATAACAGGGCGATTGTTTACACGCGGCTCGGTCAGCATCAAATGGCCATCGAAAATTACACGGAGGCCATCCGGGTGAAGCCGGATTATGCCGCCGACGCCTACCTAGGCAGGGCAAATCTCTACCTGCAGCTCGGTCAGGATCAGAAAGCTCTTGACGATTTAACCGCGGCTATACGATTGGATCCCGGCAATCATTCCGCGTATTTCAATCGGGGGAATATCTATATTAAACAGCGCCTTTATAAACAGGGTATTGATGATCTCAATCAAGCGATTCATCTGAAGCCGGATGATGCCAATGCATACAACAACAGAGCCTTTATCTATCTGAACCTGGGCATGGCTGGGCAGGCTCTAAGAGATTACAGCAAAGCCCTGGCGTTGAAACCGGATTATGCAGATGCCTATAACAACAGAGCGTTTGTTTATTTGAATACCGGGGATGTGATTTCCGGTTGTCGGGACGCAAAACAGGCCTGTCAATTGGGAAACTGCGCAACGCTGCAGGCCGCCGCGGGAAAAGGATTATGCAGATAAATTCAATCTGCCGAGTTGCGCTATCCAATCTCATTTGAAATAAAATATTGGTTGAATTTCTGACTTAAAAAAAGGATTATATTTGTCAATGTTCAATAAAACAGATATCAGCGCCAAAAGAAAAACTTTGATGATTTACATCGCACTGGTTTTGGTCATCACTGCTGTTTTCTGGCAGGCGCATCGCTTTGATTTTATTGATCTGGATGATTTTGTATATGTTTCGGAGAATCTGAACATTCAGTCGGGAATCACGGCGGACAGCATCCGCTGGGCGTTCGGCACCACCTACGCCGATTTCTGGCACCCTCTGACCTGGCTCTCCCTGATGGCCGATTATGACGTTCACAGTCTTCAGGCAGGCGGCTATCACATCACCAACCTGATCTTTCATATTCTGAGCGCCCTTTTACTCTTCTGGCTCTTTCACCGGATGACCGGCGAGATCTGGAAAAGCGCTTTTGTCTCCGCTTTTTTTGCCCTTCATCCCCTGCATGTGGAATCGGTCGCCTGGGTTTCGGAAAGAAAAGACGTTTTAAGCGCCTTTTTCTGGATGCTGACTTTATGTTTTTATGTTGTTTACACGGAAAAGCCGAACACAAAACGATACCTGCCTGTTCTATTTTGTTTTACCCTTGCCTTGATGAGCAAGCCCATGGTGGTCACCCTGCCGGTCATTATGGTTCTTCTGGATTACTGGCCGCTAAAGCGTTTTCAAAACAAGGAAAGCTTATCCAAACTTTTCCTATGGCAGGTAAAAGAAAAGCTGCCCCTTCTGATTTTATCGGCGGTTTTTTCCGTCATTACAGTTTATGCTCAGCACGATTCGTCCGGCGCCTACTTTCCCTTAATGGCCCGGCTGGTCAACGCGCCTGTTGCTTTTGCATTGTATCTGATCAAGACTTTTCTGCCCCATAACCTGGCTGTGTTTTATCCTTTCCCGTCGCACTCCCCGTTATGGCAGGTCATCGGAGGATCTTTACTGATTCTGGCTGTCACCATTTTTGTTATTCTGAAAGCGAAACGTTCGCCGTATTTACTGGTGGGCTGGCTGTGGTTCACGATTATCCTGCTGCCGGTCATCGGAATTTTGCAGGTCGGGAATCACGCCATGGCCGACCGCTACATGTATTTGCCTCTAATCGGTATCGGCATCATGCTGTCCTGGGGAATTCCTCATTTCTTTGCCGACAGGAAAACAGGGGGAAAGATTTTGTTTCCTGCGGCACTGGTTTTTCTGTTACTGCTGACTTTGTTGACCTGGAAGCAGTGCGGATACTGGAAAAACAGCAAAGCTCTTTTCCATCAGGCTTTAAAAACGACCACCGGCAACTACATCGCGCACGGCACGCTGGGCGTTGCTCTGCTGAAAGAAGGACAAATTGAAAAGGCCATCGACCATTTGAACAAGGCGATTCAAATCAGGCCGGACTATTACAAGCCCTATGACAGCCGCGGCGTCGCTTATGACCAACAGGGACAATATGAACAGGCCATCACAGATTTCAGCACCGCCATCCGTTTCTATCCCGAATATGCTGTGTCCTACAACAACCGGGCGGCTTCCTATGACAAATCCGGTCAGTATCAAAAAGCGCTTGAAGACTACAGACGCGCCCTCCTGATCAAACCGGATTACGCCGACGCCTACAATAACAGAGGCATTATTTTTGCCCGACTTGGCCGGCATCAGAAAGCCATCGAAGATTTCAGCAAAGCCATTGCTCTGAGCCCCGCGTTTATTGATGCCTACAACAACCGTGTGGCTGTTTATGCCGCGCTTGGGCAGTACGATCGGGCGATTCAGGATTTAAAAATGGCCGTCGCCGTAAACCCGGATCACCTGCAATCCTACATCAATATGGCCGCTCTTTATGGAAAATTAAATCAATACGACCACGTCGTCAAAAGCCTCTCTGAAACCATCAGGCTGCGGCCAAGCAATGCTCTTTTCTACTTTAACCGGGGATTGATATACGCGAAAACCGGCCGATATCCGGAGGCCATCCATGATTTTGACAAGGCTGTCAGCCTGAAGGCAAATTATGCGGATGCTTACAACACAAGGGCTGCCGTTCATTTCAATCAGCGCAATATGGCCTCCGGCTGCATGGATGCCCGGAAAGCTTGTGAACTGGGCAACTGCGCAACGCTGCACACCGTCGCGGAAAAGGGATTATGCCGCTGAAGGATACGCCGCCTGAGTGGCCTTTGGACTTTATCTAATGAAGAGACTTCCGGAAATTCAGTATGTTTGCGGGACGCTAAAAGCGCCTGTGCACTGGGAGACTGCACTGTCCTGCAATCAGCAGTCCGGAATGCGTTCTGTCGGTGAAAAAGTTTTCGCATATGACAGTCGCTTAAATGAGAATGATTTTTTTATTCTTTCTTATTATCTTTTGCGGGTGATGTGAACAAATCAAACATAGATTTAAAAGATGAGAGGCCAGCCATCGCCTGCGGATTTACTTTGGAAAAATTCTCGCCGTATTCGAGCCACTTCTTAAACTGATCATCAGCCATATTTCGATAAACAAGATAATTTTTTATTGTCTGCTCCAGATACTTCTCAAAAAAATCGGTCAGGACATTTTCTCCATACTGAATAATCAGATAAAGCAACGGCGGAGGCAAGAGATATTTCTTCTTACGTGCTTCTTCGAGAACGATCTGGGTTAAAATGGCTGAAGTTACATCTTCACCGGTTTTGGCATCGGTCACTTTTATTTTTCGCCCTTTTTTAACCACATCGGTTACGTATTCAAGCGTGACATAAATACTTTTTTCGGTATCATAAAGCCTTCTGTTGTTATATTTTTTAAGCAAAAGAATATTGTCTTCCATCTCGATAGTCCTTTCAGATGTCTGTTTTAATTTATAGAAATATCATAATTATTGCAACATAAATATTAATCTTTATTAATAAAAAATGCTTAATCATTATATAAGTATTTGTATTATATTATATTTTTGCATAAGTGGCTCGAAGTAAAAATATATTGCATTGCAACATTTTCCTATTGACAAATTCAAATGGCTGATTATAATACTATCGAAATCAAAAAAAACGAAAGGAGTTTTATAATGGATAATAAAGATCAAACCAGACAGATGATCGAATATCACAAGGCGGCGTTTGAAACCTATTATAATTCCGTGCAGATGCTTCAGGATCAAACGACCAAGGCTCTGGATAATATGCTCAAGCAGTCGCCATGGATTCCGGCACAGACCAAGTCATTTATTAATGAATGGATCAGCATCTACAAAAAAGTGACGTCTGATTTTAAGGAATCCGTTGATCAGAATTACGAAAAGATGGAAGATTTCCTGAACGCAGGAGCCGAAGCGCCAAAAACGAAAAACAAAAAATAGGAATTGTAAATAAATCAATTAACCAAATAACAAAACTTAAATAATTTAATTCATGGAGGAAAACAATTATGGATCCCAAACAGATTGCCAAACAGATGGTTGACTTCAACAAAACAGCTTTTGATAATTCATTCGAAGCCATGTCAGCTCTTCAGGACCAGGCGGAAAAAATGTTCATCGCCACGATGGAGCAGACTTCCTTTTTCCCGGCCGAAGGAAAAAAACTGATCAATGAATGGATTAAGAACTACAAGAAAGGCCGTGACGAATTCAAGGCAACCGCTGATGAGAACTTCAAAAAAGTGGAAACTTTCTTCGCAGCAAAATAAATTTTAAATCTTATGATTAAAAAAAGACGGACTCACAAAGAGTCTGTCTTTTTTGTTTTTACGACGGGAATAATGCTCTATTCCAGCAATGCGGCCATATGAGATATCATCTCTTCCGTCATTCCCGGATAGACGCCCACCCAGAAAGTATCTTCCACAATTCGATCCGTATTCTTGAGGTTTCCCACAACCCGGAATCCTTTTTTTTCTCTTCTTAAAACATCAAAGCAGGGATGCCGCAGAATATTTCCGGCAAAGAGCATTCTGGTCTGCACACCGTTTTCTTCCAATCGATTCACAATATAATTTCTTTGATAACCGTCCTTCACCGTTAAAAGAAATCCGAACCAGCTCGGATCGGATTTCTCCGAAGCTTCGGGAAGAATATATTTATCGTTCAGATGAGCTACTTTCTTTTTGAGGAAATTCCAGTTCTTTTTCCGTTTTGCAATAAAGTCGGGAAGTTTGTCCAGTTGCGCGCAGCCGATCGCCGCCTGCATATCCGTCACTTTCAGATTATATCCGAAGTGCGAATAAACATACTTATGATCATAGCCAAGCGGCAGCTCACCGAACTTTCGTGTAAATCTTTTTTGGCAGGTATTATCCTTTCCTGAAGGACAGAAACAATCTCTTCCCCAATCCCTGAGCGATAAAATTATTCTCGATAATTCAGAATCGCTGGTATAAACCGCGCCGCCCTCTCCCATTGTCATATGATGCGGCGGATAGAAACTGGATGTCCCGATATGCCCGAAAGTTCCGGTATAGCACCACTGATTTTTGTATTTGTATTGAGATCCCAGCGAATCGCAGTTGTCCTCGATCAGCCACAGTTTATTTTCATCACAAAACTGTTTCACCTTCCCGATGTTGAAGGGATTCCCCAGCGTGTGAGCCAGCATGACCGCTTTTGTTTTTTTGCTGAGCGCCTTATGCAGTAAAGACACATCCACGTTGTATTCCGGAATGGTGACATCAACAAAAACGGGAACGGCGCCGTATTGTAACATAGGCGTCACGGTGGTTGGAAAACCGGCTGCCACCGTAATCACTTCATCGCCTCTCTTTATTTTTCTGTCCTTGAGTTTATCGCTGGTAAGCGCCATAAAGGCGAGAAGGTTGGCAGAAGATCCGGAATTGACCAGATACGCATGCTTGATTTTTAAAAAGGCTGCGAATTTTTCTTCAAACTCATCGGCAAATCTTCCCGTGGTCAGCCAGAAATCCAGGGAAGCGTCGATAAGATTTATTAATTCCTTTTCATCATAAACCCTTCCCGCGTAAGGTATTCTATCGCCTGATTTGAATTTTTTTGATTTTCCTTTGGAGTCCAGGTTTTCACGATAGTATTGCCGAACCAGTTCCAGGATTTTCTTTCTATCCATAGTAGCTCTCGATCTGTACCGCTGTCATTTTTTCCAGATTTTCTTTATTCAGATAGGCTTTGTGCCATTCGACCGTCTTTCGAACCGCCGTTTCGCTTTTCCAGCGCGGCTTCCATAAAAGCAGCTTTTGCGCCTTGGAAGAATCAAGCTTCAAGTAGCCTGCCTCGTGCGGTGCATGGGGATTCCTCTTAATTTTATATCCGGCGTCGTTTCCCCAGAACCTGCAAAAGACATCTATAATTTGCAGAACAGATTTCGCGTCTTTCTCTTTCGGTCCAAAATTCCAGCCTGAAGAAAATACTTTTGGCGATGCGTACAACGACTCTGCCAGCATCATGTACCCGGCGAGAGGCTCCAGAACATGCTGCCATGGTCTCGTCGAATCCGGATTCCGGACAACGATCTTTTCTCGCTTCATCACACCGCGAATACAGTCCGGAATCAGCCGGTCTGCGGCAAAATCTCCTCCACCGATGACATTCCCCGCCCTGGCTGTCGCTATGCCGATTTTTGCTCCAGAATCAAAAAACGATTTTCTATAGGCATCGGTAATCAGTTCCGAGCAGGCCTTGGAATTGGAATAGGGATCGAATCCGCCCATCGGCTCATTTTCTTTGTAGGCGACGGCCGGATTCTCCCGGTTTTCATAACACTTGTCGGTTGTGACGTTCACAATCGCTTTTAAAGTTTTCTGTTCGCGGCAAGCCTCAAGCAAATGGATAGTGCCCATTACATTCGTGGCATAAGTCTCCACCGGATTTTTATAGGATTCAAGCACCAGCGGCTGCGCGGCCAGATGAAAGACAATTTCCGCGCCCCGGATATGTTTTTTAAAAAAATCCAGTTCACGAATATCACCGTGAACTGATTTAATTTTCGATTTCAGCTTCAGCAGACCAAAAAGGTTCGGTTGCGTCGGAGGATCAAGGGCGTAGCCTGTGACATTTGCCCCCATTTGATCAAGCCAGAAGGAAAGCCAGGAACCCTTAAAACCGGTATGACCGGTGATAAAAACCTTTTTCCCTTCCCAGAATTTGCGCGAAACGTTTCGCATCATTTCCAGACCTTCCAGGGAGCTTTACCACTTTCCCATAGATCGTTGAGGTACTTGACATCCTTCGCGGTGTCCATGCACTGCCAAAAGCCTTCGTGTTTAAAAACATTCAGACCTTTGTCTTTGGTCAGATCTCTCATCGGTTCCTGCTCCAGAAAACAATCATCGTGTTTCTTCAAGTATTTAAAAAAGGACTTATTGAAGACAAAAAAGCCGCCGTTGATGAATCCGTCTTTCACCTGTTGCTTTTCAGAAAACTTTTCGACCGTATTTTCTTTAATAAATAATTCGCCGAAACGGGAATCGGGATGCACCCCTGTGACTGTGCCTGTCTTTTTGTGCGCTTTGTGAAACGCGTAGAGCTTTCTGATGTCGATATTGGAAACGCCATCGCCGTACGTCAGCATAAAATCATCCGAGTCTATGAATTTTTCCACTGCCAGTAAGCGGCCTCCGGTCATGGTTTCCTGTCCCGTATCGGCCAGCGTTACTGTAAAATCATCAAACTTTTCCCTTTTATGCACGCGGGTTGAACATTTTTTGCCGAACGTCATGGTCAGGTCATTATTAAAGGCTTCATAATTCAAAAAATATTCCTTGATCATTTCGCCTTTATATCCGAGGCAGATAATAAAGTCGTTAAATCCGAAATGCATATAGGATTTCATAATATGCCAGAGAATGGGATGACTGCCCACAAGAACCATCGGCTTGGGCCGGTATTCCGTTTCCTCCCGCATTCTCATCCCCATGCCGCCCGCCAGAATGACAACTTTCATAAAGTTCTCTTACCCCGAAGTTTATTATTTTTATTTAAAAACGGACTTTTCAAAACGCGATTGCAGACATTACATACACGAATATTGTAAAAACTACAATTCCTATCAGACGAACAATAAGATTACCTAAGGTTCAAATAACCTTCATTATGCAAACTGATACATGCGCAGCATAAAGCGGATAAAAATAATTGACATAAAAAAGTAAATTCCTTATACGTTACCCAAACAAGACAAAATCTAATCAGAAATAAATCAAAATATCACATGAGCAATTTAATTCCAGTTGATAAATGTAGGGTGTGCGGTTGTGACTTTTTCAAGAAACCGCTGTTGCAATATAAAAACATGCCAAAGGCCGCTCAGTTTATGCCCGATGTCGAATCCCTGAAGGAGGACAAGGGGGTCGATCTGGATGTCTGTCAGTGCTCCGGATGCGGGCTGGTGCAACTGAGCAATGCGCCCGTTCCCTATTACAGAGAGGTGATACGTGCCTCCGCCGTATCGGAAGAAATGAAAAATTTCCGCAAACGGCAGTTTAAGGATTTTGTCAATCAATATTCGCTTCAGAAGAAGAAAATCATTGAAATCGGATGCGGCAGAGGAGAATTTCTTGCGATTATGCAGGAATTTGCAGCCAAGTCGTATGGGCTGGAATTTTCGGAACCATCCGTCTCTGATTGCAGAAAAATGGGATTGAAGGTTTCCCCCGGATTTATCGAAAAAGCTGATTACAATATAAACAGTGGTCCTTTTGACGCTTTCTTTATATTAAACTTTCTTGAACATCTTCCTGAACCGAATGAAGCACTCAGGGGAATATACAACAATTTAACGGATGACGGTATCGGGCTTGTTGAAGTGCCGAATTTCGATATGATCCTGCAAAAGAAGCTTTTTTCTGAATTCATCGGCGATCACCTTTTTTATTTTACAGCAGAGACTCTCGGCTCAACGCTGCAGTTCAACGGTTTTGAAATCCTCGAATGCAAGGTTAAATGGTATGACTACATCATTTCCGCCGTTGTCAGAAAGAGAAAAAAGACGGATTTGTCAGATTTTCAAAACTATCAGGTTAAATTGAAGAACGAAATAGAGAAATATTTATCACATTTTCAAAATAAGAAAGTTGCCATATGGGGCGCTTCCCATCAGGCGCTGGCGATTCTCTCCTTATTAGATTTATCAGATAGAATTGAATACGTCGTTGATTCTGCCGCTTTTAAACAGGGAAAGTTTACTCCTGCCACACATTTACCCATCGTTGCTCCCGATAAATTGAATTCGGACCCGGTGGATGCCGTTATTGTTATGGCCGCCGGTTATTCCGATGAAGTCGCCGGAATGATCAGACAGAAATTCAGCAAAAATATTAACATCTCCATATTGAGAGATTTCGGACTGGAAATTATTCAATCTTGAAAGCGCAAAAAAACACGAATGATAATCCCTTGAAGGAAGATCTTGACCACATCCTTGTGCACATCAAAGGATTATGGAATGAACTGCGGGATAAAAGAATTTTCATGACCGGAGGAACCGGCTTTTTCGGGTGCTGGTTTCTGGAGAGTTTTGTCCGGGCAAACGAAAAATTAAAGTTGAATGCTTCCATGGTTGTCCTGACCAGAGATATAAAAGCTTTCCGGAAAAAAGTCCCGCATCTGGCAAACCATCCTGCCATACATTTTCTTGTCGGCGATGTTCGTTCGTTTGATTTTCCCAAGGGCAAATTTGACTTCATCATTCATGCAGCGGCGTCACTGAATCCTCCGAGTAATGAAAAAGAAGCTTTGGACGTGTTTGACATAACCGTTGAGGGAACACGCCGCGTTCTTGAATTCGCCAGGAAATGTAAAGTAAAAAAGTTTCTTCTGGTCAGTTCCGGAGCGGTTTACGGAAAACAATCAACGCAAACAGCCCGTATCAGTGAAGATTATTATGGCGCTCCCGACCCGGTTGATTGGCGTTCCGCCTACGCTGAAGGAAAGAGAGCAGCGGAATTTCTAACCGTGTTGAAAGCCCGGCAATGCGGATTTGAAGTAAAAATTCCCCGATGTTTTGCCTTTGTCGGTCCCTTTCAGAAACTGGACGGCCAGTGGGCACTTGGTAATTTCATCCGCGACGGTCTTAACGGCGGTCCGATTGTTATCAAAGGTGACGGCACGGCCATCCGATCATATTTATACGCGGCGGATTTAATGATATTCTTGTGGACTATATTTTTAAAAGGTGAATCGTGCGTGCCGTATAACGTCGGCTCGGAGAAAGAGATCAATATTCGTTCCCTCGCCCGACAAGTTTCATCTGTTCTTAAGCTAAAAAAAGATATTGTCATTTCCAAAAAACCGGATATAAAGGCTCAAATTGATCGCTATGTTCCCTCAATAAAACGTGCACAGAAAAAATTGAATTTGAAACAACGGGTCACCTTGCGGGATGCTATAGAGAAAACGATTAACTATATAAAACTCAATGAGGGGGGCAATAATAATGAATAACATAACCATTGGCAAGCATAAAGTCGGGGACGGGTATCCCTGCTATATTATCGCGGAAATCGGCATCAATCATAACGGTGATGTGAATATCGCAAAAAAATTGATTGACGTCGCGGCTTTCGCCGGATGTGACGCGGTGAAATTTCAGAAACGCACGGTGGATGTCGTCTATTCGGCTGAAGAGCTGGCCAAGCCTCGCGAAAACCCCTTTGGAAAAACCAACGGTGATTTGAAGTATGGACTGGAATTCGGTTTAAAAGAATATAAAGAAATTGATAAATACTGCAAAACCAAAAAAATCGCGTGGTTTGCTTCATGCTGGGATGAAGGTTCCGTTGATTTTATAGACCAGTTCAATGTTCCCTGTTACAAGATAGCATCGGCAAGTTTGACCGATGACGGACTTTTGAAATATACAAAAAGAAAGGGAAAGCCGATTATCCTTTCCTGCGGCATGAGCACCATCGAGCAGGTCGATCACGCCGTAAAAGTCATAGGCAAAAAAGATTTGATCATTCTGCATACCTGCAGCACCTATCCGTCCGACTATAAAGAACTCAATCTAAAAGTAATACCTGCCTTGAGAGAACGATATAAAGTTCCCGTGGGATATTCGGGACATGAAACCGGCATTCCTTCATCAAGCGCTGCTGTCGCTTTAGGAGCCTGCGTGGTGGAAAGGCATATCACTCTTGAGCGTTCTATGTGGGGCTCGGATCAGGCGGCATCCTTGGGCCCCAGTGGTCTCATAAAATTAGTAAGGGACATCAGGCTGGTGGAAATGTCTTTGGGCGATGGTGTCAAACAGGTTTATGAAAGCGAAAAACCCATCATCATCAAGCTGCGGAGAAAAGGCCGGTAATGATGGAAGATATTAAAGCGGTGGCTCTGGATGTCGACGGCGTTCTGACGGACAGCACATTTATCTGGGGAAACAACGGCGAGGAATACAAAAAATTTTCGTTTACCGATGTCATGGGCATTTCGCTGGCGTCAAAAGCAGGCATTGTCTTTGCTCTAATTTCCGGAGAGGATAATTCGCTGGTTGACCGATTCGCTGAAAAAATGAAAATCGTTCATGTTTACAAAGGGATAAAAGACAAAGCGTCGGCTTTGAGTTCATTTGCCAAAAAAAACAAACTGGAGTTGGACCAAATCTGTTTCATGGGCGACGATGTAAACGATCTCGGTGCGCTGCAATTGGCGGGCTTCTCCGCCGCACCGGCTAACGCTCATGAAAGCATAAAGCACATCGTCAAACTCGTGACTGTGAAATCCGGCGGAAACGGCGCTGTCAGGGAATTGTTAGATTTGATTTTAGCAAAGAAAGCATCCGGTAAAAAATGAAACTTTCCGATTATATTATGCAGTTTATTGCCCGGCTGGGAGTCGGGCATATCTTTTATCTACCCGGCGGCGGCGCCATGCACCTGGTCGATTCGTTGGGCAAACTCAAAGATGTGGAAGCTGTGTGCTGTCTGCACGAACAGGCGGTTGCCATTGCCGCCCAAGCGTATGCCATGCACACCAATCATCTTGGCGTCGGTCTGGTAACCACCGGACCCGGCGGCACCAATGCCATCACAGGAGTATGCGCCGCCTGGATCGATTCCGTTCCCTGTTTATTCGTTTCCGGTCAGGTCAAAAGATCGGATATGATGACAGGAAAGGGGATCCGGCAGTTGGGTATTCAGGAAGCGGATATCGTCACCATGGTCAGCTCCATAACAAAATATGCGGTTACCGTCACGGAACCTTCTTCAATCAGGTATCATTTGGAAAAAGCTCTGTATCTGGCAAAAAACGGCAGACCGGGGCCTGTGTGGCTTGATATTCCTCTGGATGTTCAGGGAAGTATCATCGATGAAACGGTGTTGGAAGGTTTTAATCCGGTAGAACCGAGTGAGAAGAAATCTTCGTCATCTGCGTTGAAAAACGCTGTAAAGAAAATAATTCAATTTCTGAATCAATCCGAACGGCCCGTGATTATCGCCGGTGATGGAATAAAGATTTCCAACTCGAAAGATTTGTTTCTGGACATCATTGAAAAGCTGGATATCCCGGTCATTCCCACCTGGAAGGCCATGGACATGCTTCATGAAGAACACAAATTATACGCCGGACGAGGCGGAATTCTGGGTGAACGTTCCGCCAACTTTGCGGTGCAGAATTCCGATCTGCTTTTATGTATCGGTTCAAAAATGGATTTCACCCAGACCGGTTTCGATACCAAATCCTTTGCCCGTGCGGCAAAAAAGATTGTCATTGATATTGATAAAAATGAAATTAAAAAACTCAATTTCAAAATCGATTTAAAAATCATCGCCGATGCCGTATTGATCCTTAACGAAATCGCCGACCAGATAAATAACATTAAAACGAAAGACAGAAGTTCATGGAAAAACAAAATTAAAGAATGGAGAAAGAAATATCCGATAGTATCGGAGGAGTACTATACAAATACAGGACTGGTAAATCCTTACATGCTGATTGACGTGTTATCAAGAGAAGCGACCCGTGATGACATTATCAATCCCTGCTGCGCCGGTACCGCCGCTGAATATAATTTTCAGGCCTTTAAAATCAAAGAAAATCAGAAATTCATTACGAATCACGGCCTTGGCCCCATGGGTTTTGAATTGCCCAGCAGCATCGGCGCCTGTCTGGCCAACAACAGGAAACGAACTATCTGTGTTGCGGGAGACGGAGGTTTTCAATTAAATATACAGGAATTGGAAACCCTCCATAGACTGGATTTACCGGTAAAAATATTTATCATGAACAACAACGGCTATTCTTCGATTCGAACGATGCAGGAGACGCATTTCGGAGGGCATTATGTCGGCAATGACCCTTCGTCGGGATTGACTTTGCCTGACATTATCAGTGTGGCGGAAGCATATAAATTAAAGGCTATCCGCATTAATGATGCGAGTGAACTGGAAGCTAAAATCAGGGAGGCACTTGCTTTCCCGGGACCGGTCATATGCGATGTTATGGTCATCCCAGGCTTTAAAGTGTCACCGAAAGTCGCTTCACAGCGCAGGGAAGACGGAACCATGGTTTCCAAACCGCTGGAGGATCAATGGCCGTTTCTGGACAGGAAGGAACTGGAATCCAATATGATGATTCCGCTGATTCCGGAATAACGCAAAGGTATAAACCATGAAAGATTTATTTTCGGTCAAAGGCAAAGTCATTATTCTTACGGGAGGCAGCGGTTTTCTGGGATCTCAGTTCAAAAGGCATTTGACTTCATGCGGCGCTAAAGTCGTAGTCTTTGATAACCAGACGCAAAATCCTGTTGATATTACAAACCCGGAAAATGTGAAAAAAGCCGTGGATAAAACATTGAAAGCTTATAAACACATCGACGGCATGGTCAATGTTGCCGCGATCAATGCTGTTCCGGGAAGTGAAACATCTAAAAATTTCTGGAAGCCTTACGAAAAATATCCGCTGGAACTCTGGAAAAAAGAACTGGATGTCAACCTTACCGCCGCCCATATTATTACGCAGGCTGTCACGCCCGTTATGATGAAACAAAAAAGCGGCTCCATTGTTTTTCTCGCTTCGGATCTGGCGGTTATAGCGCCCAACAACAGCATTTATCAAAAGGGAAATTATAAAGACATCGCTTACGTTACGTCCAAAACCGGTTTGCTGGGACTGATGCGCTCGTGGGCATCTTATCTCGGCAAATACAATATCCGGGTTAATGCCGCTGTCCCCGGCGGAATGTATAACGGTCAGGCAAAAGATTTTGTGAAAAAGAACAGCGCGCTGAATATGCTGGGCAGAATGGCAAAAAAAGATGAATATAACGGGATTATCCAGTTTTTATTATCCGACGCGTCTTCGTATATGACCGGCGCATCGCTGATCATTGATGGCGGCAGGACGGCTTGGTAATGAAATTCTTAATTTGCGGCATCGGTTCCATCGGACAGCGTCATTATAAAAACCTGAGATCTTTGGGTCATGAGGTCGCTTTGTTCAGAGCAGGCGGAGGAGCCAACGCTCCTTTTATCGAGAAATTCCTGAGTGAAGAAAAATCAGCAGGTAGAGAGGTTAAAGCCTATTATAATTTTCAGGAAGCGGTTGAGGATTTCCGACCTGATGCTGTTTTTATAACCAATCCCAACAGCCGGCATCTGAAAACAGCCCTGCTTGCGGCAAAATCAGGGCTCCATCTGTTTATTGAAAAACCTTTGTCATATAACAAAAAAGGCATCAAGGAACTGATAACGCTTGCTGAAAAAAAGAATCTGAAAATCATGATCGGTTATAATCTGCGCTGGCATCCGCTTTTGATAGAGATGAAGACGATGGTTGCCGACGGCAAGATAGGCCAACCCATATGCGCCAACATTGAAATGGGCGAAAACATCGAAGACTGGCATCCGTGGGAAGATTACCGTGAGGCATACGCCGCGTATAAAGACGGCGGTGGAGGAGCGGTTTTGTGTTTCAGTCACGATATTGATTATCTGTACTGGTTTTTCGGCATGCCGGAAAAAGTCAAGGCCATCGGCGGTAAAATAACGCCCTTGGGCGGTGACGCCGAGGATATGGTCAAAGCGTTGCTGGAGTATAAGAATAATTTTATTGTTTCCCTGCATCTCGATTACTGGCAGAGACCTCCTAAGAGATTTTTTGAAGTCATCGGCACAAAAGGCAGGGTCGTATGGGATTATTATGCGAAAACCTTAACTGTGATTTCCAGAGACAGTAATATTTCACCGATTGTGCACTCCGTGCCTGACAATTTTGATAGAAACGATATGTTCGTTGATGAAGCAACGGATTTCATCGACGCGCTGGAAAACAAAAAAGAGGTTGCTATCCCGCTTCATGATGGCATAGATGTTCTGGAGATTTCTCTGGGCATTAAAAAACAAATCGGATTTTAAACACAAAGGACTGATATACGGCGATGGATTATAAAAAAGAAATCTCTGAATACCTTGACGCGGTAATGCAAAAAAAGGAATTCAGTATCGACAGGATCAAACGGGAAATCAAAAACTCAAAATACGTTTGTGTTTTCGGCATAGGCGCTATTTCCTACCCGATTATTTCATCCATCAGAAATTTTACGGACATCAAGATAGATTTTTTATCAGACAATGATCAGGCAAAATGGGGGAAAATATATCACAACGACTTGAAATGTATCCCGCCCGCTGAACTGGAAAAGTATAAGGAAGACATCGCCATCCTGATCACCACTCAGCATTACAAAAAAATACATCAACAGTTATTACAAAAAGGATTTAAAAAAGTATTTGCCGTTACCGAGTACAGGCTTCTGAACGACGCTTATTTCAAAAACATGCAGAATCTGAAGCTGGTTAAAGAAAACGTCGCAAGCGTCATGGACATTCTGGAAGATGAAAGATCAAAAGAAATCATGTTCACGCTGATAAAAAACTGGTTTGATTTTGACGTTGACGCGATAGGCTATGAAGAAATCTTTACCAATGATCAGTATTATCCATCAGACATTATCAAATTGAGCGACACAGAATCCTTTGTTGACGTCGGAGCTTATAACGGCGATACAATATTTGATTTTATGAAAAGAACAGGGAATAAATTTAATTTCATCTATGCCTTTGAACTGGATAAAAAAAATTTCAACGAAATGACATCGGCGGTTGACAAACTGGATTCAAAACAAAAAGACAGAATAAAATTATATAATTTCGGTCTGCTGGATGAAGAAAAAGACGTTTACTATGAGACCGGAGGATCCGGAATGCAGAGTACTTTTATCAACGTCATCAATGCCGCCAGCGACAGCGGCAAAACCGTCCGACTCTCCGACGTTTTAAAAAATGAAAAAGTTACTTTTATTAAAATGGATATTGAAGGCTCTGAGGTAAAAGCGCTGAAGGGAGCTGAAAAAATTATCAAAACACAAAGGCCCACACTGGCCATCTGCGTTTATCACAAACCCGAACATCTCTGGGAGGTTCCTCTGTATATCAAAGAAATCGTCCCGGAATATAAAATATATATCAGACATCATACACCACTGGAGTATGAAACCGTCTGCTACGCGATCATATAAAATAAAGATGATTCGAGAAGAATGCGTATGGTAACGGAAAAAGAAATAGAGCAGCAAAAAAGAGCAAAACTCAAAAGCGAAAAACCTGAAGTCTTCGAAAAAGTCATCAAAATCGAGGAACGGTTCAAACAGGGCATTCCCACGCCGATTATCGATATTGCCTACAGTTATGCCTGCAATCTCAAATGTCAACACTGTACGGCTTCAAGATTTAAGAAGGATAGTCGAAAACTTACACCAAAGGATTTGCTTCATATAAGCAATCAGGCGCACGAACTGGGACTTTGCCAGTTTTGTCTTTCCGGCGGGGAACCGCTGATTTTTAAAGATCTTGATGAAGTCATCGCGGCGCTTCAACCAGACAAGTTCCACCTGACCATGAGCACCAACGGACATTTTATGACATCGGAAAAAGCCAGACACCTGAAAAAACTTGGACTCGATAAGGTCAAGATAAGCCTCGATGATTTCGATGAAAATATTCACGACACCAATCGAAACGACAGGGGAGCTTACCGCAAAGCCATTAATGCCATGATGAAGGCCAGAGAAGCGGGATTAAGTGTGGTTATTCAGACCGTTGTCACTCATCAGAACTGCCAGACAGACCGTTTGTTTCAAATGGCTGAGTTTGCCAGGGAAAATGGTTTCACTATTGACGTGCTGATCGCCCGGTGTACCGGCAAATGGGAAGGCAAACATGAAGTACTCATCAATGAAGATGATGCGGAATTCCTGCGTAAGGCACACGACAAATATCCCGTTTTGCACCGCGATACGTTCCCCTCTTACGGGATGGATAAAGGTTGTGGAGCGGTCAACGCCTGCCTGCATATCACACAGTATGGCGATGTTCTCCCCTGTGTTTATATCCATATCGGAATCGGCAATATTTTTGAGGAAAGCCTCCGGGCCATTATGGATAGAGGGATGAGCATAAAACATTTCAGAAACCACAATCCAAAGTGCTTATCCGGCGAAGACAGAAATTTTATCGAAAATTATATGACCAAATTTTACGGCAAGAAACTTCCTGTTCCTTATATGGAAGTATTTAGCAAAGAGGATTTTTGCAATTAAAATTAATCTTTTATGGATGTCAATAAATGCAAAAGCTCATTAGCATTGTAACCCCTTGCTTCAATGAAGAAGAGAATGTGAGGGAAGTCTATCAACAGGTTAAAGATGTCTTCGCACAAATGCCCGATTATCGATATGAGCATATCTTTATTGATAATTCCTCAACCGATAAAACCGTGTCAATATTAAAAGAAATCGCAGCGAATGATTTTAATGTTAAGGTCATTATCAACTCCAGAAATTTCGGAGCAGGTCAGTCGCCCTATCACGCACTTCTTCAATCAAGAGGAGATGCATCAATCGTTGTCATGGCTGACCTTCAGGATCCCCCTCCTATGATCAAAGATCTTGTCAGAAAATGGGAAGAAGGTTACAAACTGGTACTTGCCGTTAAGGAAAGTAGCGAAGAATCTTCCATCATGTTCTCTATCAGGCGACTTTATTACAACATATATAATAAGATTTCCAATATTCAAATAGTCAACAATTATTGCGGATTTGGCCTTTATGATAAATCAATCATCGACATATTGAGAAAGCTGGACGATCCGCACCCCGACCTGAGAAGTCTTCTTGGTGAAATAGGTTTCGAAAGGGCTTTGCTTACATACATACAACCGATAAGAAAAAAGGGAAAATCAAAAAACAATTTCTACAATTTATATGATCAGGCCATGCTGGGAATCACCAGGGATTCCATCATTCCTCTTCGTCTTGCCAGTTTTATCGGTTTTTCTGTCGCCGCTGTTAATCTCTTAGTGGCCACGGGCTATTTCATTTATAAACTACTTTACTGGCAGAGTTTTCAGCTGGGTATCGCTCCTCTCGTCATCGGCATTTTTTTCTTTGGCGGTGTACAGCTGTTTTTTCTTGGAATTATCGGGGAATATATCGGTGCAATTTTCACGCAGGTTAAAAAACGTCCGCTGGTCATTGAAAAAGAAAGAATTAACTTCGACTAATTTTAACGGTGCACATCTTTGAACATATCATGGGAAAAACTGTGGCAAGCCCATCAGGTAAAAATCCGTTTTTTCTTAATTGGTGTCTGGAACACAATTTTCGGTTATCTAACCTACATCAGCCTTGATTATCTTTTTTCATTAGTCTTTCAAAAACGTTATGTGGCGTATATGACGGCTGCTATTTTATCCAATGTTATCGCCACCGTCAGCGCTTTTCTTTTTCACAAGCACATCACCTTCCAGTCAACGGTCAAGGGAAAAGGCGTCATTATTGAATTCTTCAAATTTTATTCTACCTACACGGTAACAAATATTCTCGGCCTGGCTTTACTGCCGGTTTTTGTCGAGGTGTTCAAGATAGATCCCAAAGTTGCCGGAGCCCTATTAATACCAGTTGTAGCTATCGTCAGTTACTTCGGACACTCCAGATTTTCATTTAAGCAAAGTTGAAAAAAGCATTCGCTGGAAGGATCAATTTCATTTGAGTCAGGATCCGCAACAATACAAATCCTGACCCGCGGATCTTTCGTTTTATGATGCTTTGGAAGCTTTCGGCGGACTGACCAATCCCTCGCCGGTCAGGACAACCACGCCTTCCTGATTAGTGCAGGTGGTTTTCAGCCGAACTCTGTTCTTCTCCATTAATTCCAGAACTTCCACCCTTCCGGTAATGGTGTCTCCGATGCGCACCGGCGCAAGAAAACTCAAATTCTGATTAAGGTAGATAGTTCCCGGACCGGGCAGTTGATTAGCGATAATGGCGGAAATAAATCCTGCGGTCAGCATGCCGTGTGCGATACGCGTCTTGAAAAAAGTATTCCTGGCGTATTGCTCATTGACGTGGGCTGGATTGAAATCGCCGGTAATGCCCGCGTAAAGATAGATATCTGTTTCCGTTACGGTCTTGGCGAATTCCGCCGCGTCTCCGACTTTGAGCATATCAATCGTTTTTCCTGCGATCATGAAAATTCCCTCCCATCGATTTTTAAAAACAAAAATGTTCCTTTTTCCCAAATTAAAAATGATATCTCGGCGGCAAGGAGTCGGCACCGGAAGCGTATATTTTAATACGCTGAGGGAGCTGACGACGATGCCAACAAAGATAGCGCTTTAATTTGGGGAAATAGGCTAGAACCAGCACTTATGGCTCCATATATTATCCTTCAAATCCTTGATATCTTCCTGCAGCATCATGTACATGCTGGCATTGCTGATCGCCAGGCCTCCCTGATAGGCCAGGGCCGTGACCAGAAGAATTTCATCTTCCGTAAATTCCCTGGACCAGCTGCTGTAGGTGTTCAGCACGCCGATAATTTTATCCTGGGACTTGATCGGAACATAAAGCATGGACACAATCCCTTCCGCGGCCTTTTCCTTTTTATATTGAATTCCCAGATCGGCCGAAACATCCCTGATGTAAATGTTTTCCCCCTCGAGCGCGCGGGCGATATTCTTATCCGCCTTCACCGGCCCCTTGTTGAGATATTGATCGCTCAGACCATAACTGGCGATCAGTTTTAAAGTTGATGTTTTTTCTTCCAGTAGTCTCACCGAAGCGGCCTTAATATGTAAAGCCTCCACCAGCTCCTTGGTCGTGGCCTGAATTATTTTTTTTACATCCAGACTGGACGACATACTGGCGGACAGATCGAGAAATATCTGCGATTGATGACGCAGTCTTTTAACGAGATTGGCGTTCTGTATGGCAAAGCCTCCCTGCTCGGCAAGGATGGATAGGAAATCGATTTCATCTTTGGTAAATTCGCGGATCTCTTTGGTATAGACACTCAGTAGTCCCAGCATTTTCTTCTTATCCACAATCGGCACGGAAATAATCGAGCCGATGCCCTCCTCTTTTTTTGCTTTATGATTCGTGAGGCGCTTATCGGTTGTGGCATCACGGAAATACATATAACCATCTTTCAACAGCTGGGGGCTGATTTGGATGGCGTGAGCCGCTCCGGCATGGACGTATTTACGGGAAAGGCCCACCTGCGCGACGGCCTGATTACTGATGAAATTTTCCTTATCTTCATCCCTGAGAAAAATAACCGCTGCCTTGGCCTTCAACCCCTCCACCGCTGCAGATACAATGAGCTGCGGGATTTTATCCAGATCTTCGGTCGTACTGACTTGCTTGGTGAGTTTGCTCAAAACCCAGAAAAAACTTCCTTTTGCTGCCATATTTTCTCTCCCTTTTTAGATGTCCTGAAACACTTTTATTCAAGAAAGCATCGGTGTACCGTCAACTAATTTTTTCTTGCTTTTGTAATCCCTTCCCCGGTCTTCGCGACCTTCTTCTTAACCGTTGATTTTCGTTTGCCAGTCGCACGTGCCGGCTTCTTCTCAGGTGCCGCCACGATGTCCTCACTGTCTCTGTCCCTGAGCCATTGAACAATTTTCGGCGCAAACATTTTCTGAAATTTAGAACTGACATAAATGCCGATGTGTCCGGTTTCCAGACAGATGTCCTCAACGTCGCTGCTGCCCACGGCTTTGGTCAACTGATTACAGGCCTCCGGCGGAACCAGGTGATCGTATTCGCCGTAAAAATTCAAAAGAGGCATGGTCAGATTCTTTAAATTGACTCTTTGATCGCCGAGATACATTTTGCTTTGAATCAGCAGATTTCTTTTGTAGCAGTCTTCCACAAACTGACGGAATGTGGCGCCAGGAACATCGGGACTGTCAAAAATCCAGCGTTCCATCCGCACAAAATTCTCCACGAAATCTTTGTTGTCCATGTTTTCCATAAATCCCACGTACTTGTCGATCATCAGTCGCGCGGGGTTAAGCAGCAGAAATCCGAAATTCATCAGATCTCCGGGAATATTGCCGTAGGTGTTGATAATCCCGTCAACGTCAATATCCCTCATCCAGACGTGCAAAAGCCCTTTATCTGTATCAAAACTGGAGGGGGTTACGGTGGTGACCAAATTTTTGATCTTGTCCGGATGCAGGGCCGAATACATGACGGAGAAACTGCCCCCCATGCATATGCCCATCAGATTGACTTTCGGAACATTGTGCTTTGCGCGGATGAAATCGATCATGTGATCCATATAGCCGTTGACATGATCGTCAATGGAAACGAAACGGTCTTTGCGCTTGGGATAACCCCAATCCACCATGTAAAGATCGATACCGCCATCCAGAAACGTTTTGACCACGCTTCTGTCCGCCTGTAAATCAAGCATGGTTTCCCGGTTAATCAAAGCATAGACCACTAAAAGCGGTGTTTTCTGGTGGTTATCGGCATCCTCACGACGGGTGTAATGTTTGAGTTTTACCCTGTCCTCTTCATAAACAATGTCATAGGGCGTGGTGGCAAGGTCCGTATTGAGCTGTCCCTGAAGAACGTCGGCAGCTTTGGAAACGCGCTGCTGCGCTTTTTCCGCGTCTTCGGCCATTTTTTCCAGAATCAAATCAATAGGGATTTTTGTCGGACTCATGAAAAAATTTTCCTTTCCTGATTTTTAAAATTCACACCCGATTCGGAAACGGCGCCTATTTTCGGGTATCCATAGCGTTCGGCGATATCCCCAGCATTTTTTCCATTTTTTTTAACCTTTTTTTCAGCAGATAAAACTCTTTATAAAGGTCGTCAATGTCTTTATGGCTCACCACGGGAAGCATTTGCAGATAATCCTGCATCGTTTCGTTGCGGACAATCATGAAATTTTCAAAATGGTTCAGAACGCGATGCAGCGCTTCCGTATAATCAGGAGATTTGAAAAGCGTCATATAGTGACCTTCAAGAATCTTGATCCACATGGCATAATTTTCCTTGGAGGAAGTCGGAATATTTCCTTCTTCCACCATCTGCTGGAGCTTTTCCTGAAACACTTTGAAAGACTTCTCCATCGGCAGATACAGAATGGAAAGAAATTCAGCCAGCGTCGTCTCAAAAATATTGTATTTATTGAGAACCTCATTGAAACGTTCCTGATAAAAACGGGTGAGGCCCAGCGGTGGAATTTTAAAGTAGGGTTGAATATCTTTCTCATAAATCTCCCCCCAGGCCCTGAAAACTTCCTGATCCAGGTTTTCAAAATTATAAGCTTCCGTGCGTTTGCCGATCCGGCCCGCTTTTTCCAGCAAGTGGTTCTGGATCTGCATTGCCGCGTCAAAACCGGCCTTGGTCATTTTAAGAAAAATGTCGGGCATGGATTTCATGGCGTTGGCGGCCGCTGATTCGGATTCCGGCTGTTTCATCATCGCGGAAAAAGATTTCAGAAGATTTAAATTCGTGTCGAGCTGCTGTGTGAAGCGGTTTTGCAGTGCGTTTTGCGCATTGAGCGCCGTCTTCGAACCGGACGGCACGGAGCCGGCCGCATTCATCCACATATCCATCACCATCTGCAGCCAGGGAAACATGGCCGATTCGTTAAATTGCGTATTTTTCTCTTCTTCAGTCATTGAACACCCCGTTAAAAAAAACTTATTGAAGAAAATGACATTTCAATGTTAGAAAATAACCATTCAAAACTAAGATTGCCGGAATTATGAAGATGAACACAAGTTGCGCCGAAATAGAACTGGCAACAGAACCTGCTTAAACTGCGCGTATTTTTTAATATATAGACATGGTTTTGTCAACTGAATTTACCTTCCGTCTTGTTTTGTGAACTGTGATCATATGTTTGCATAAAACCATAGCGAGGTTGCTTTATGCCCAGCAAAAAAATTTCGAAAATGACCCCGGATGAGCTGCTCAGTGTCATTGACTATTCTCCCGCTGATAATCTTGAACATCTTGCCACGACCATTCCCTGGAAAAGTAAAATGGTCGGTCAGCAGATCAGAGGCCTGTTTAATTACCAGCAGTTTCTGGAAACCATCAAAAAGAATCCCCTGGTTTTCGGTCCGCTGTCTTTTTCCGCTTCCTGGCAAAGCGCAATCCTGGATTCGATGCTGCGGCATGTCAAAGCCAGCGCCCGTCTGGCCGTCGGCGCTTCCCGCAATCCCGACGCCATTGCCGATCAGAACGGCTGGATCTACAAAAGTTATTCCCGCCTTCTCTACACGCTGACCGGTTTTTTCATCAAAGACGGGAAATTCAACCGGGATAAAGCCCTGATGATTTGCACCACCCCGAAGGGGAAAGAATATCTGAGAAATTATATCGATGAATTCGCCCAGTTGGAACAGCAATATAATAATATCGGTCTTTCGCGCCTGAAAGCGATGAAAGAGCTGTTGAAATGCCTGCTGGTCTTAATTACGGAACAGCCTTTTAGAAGCGAGCCTCTGCCCTTCGCCAAAACAAATCCCGACGGATCCCTGAAAACTTCCTTTGAAGAATATCTCGCAGAAAACCGAATGCGTCTGGAAAACCTCTACGAAGCCAATGCCTTCGATATCAAGGAATACTCCGAACGGGCGACCCTGGGCAAGATCGGCTGCTCCCGTTACGAATATGTGGAAGGCTCTCTCAACCACCGGGTGCGGCTGCGCTGTTATCCTCTTCCGGAAGGCATCACGTCCAACGGCAAAGTCATCTACATGTCCACACCGCTCATCAACAAACCGGAACTCTTCGACCTGGCCTCCGGAAAATCGGTAGTTGAGGCCATGGTGAAGAAAGGTTATGTCATTTACCTGGTTGATCACGGTGATCCGGGATGGGAAGAAACGGAACTGGGCCTTGATTTCTATGGAAAAATAATCCCTGATTTCTATCTCGATATGATTAAGAAGCGGCATCCGAAGGATGAAATATACATTATGGCTTACTGCATGGGAGGCACTCTCATTCTGCCTTATCTGGCCCGACGCGCGGAAGAGTTGTTGGCTGACGGGAAACCGATGGACATTAAAAAGATAGCCCTGATGGCTTCCCCCATGAAGTTTGATGACGATGAGAGTGGACACAATCCGATTCGCTCACTCATCCGTCGCGATTATGATCCCTATCTAATGAAGGAGCTCTTTGGCGCCGTGAACATTCCGCCGCAGGTGATCGAAGCGGGAATGAACGAAATTCAGCCGGGTGTTCAACACACCGTCGTTCTTGGTTTTTATGGACGCGCGGAGATCAAAGAATCCATTGCCGACTCGGCGCCTTTCCTGTACTGGCTCACGCATGGAACCAAATTCCCGGTCAGCGCCCACGTTCAGTGGATTCAAAATATATTCATCGGCAATCAGGTGTATGAAGGCAAATACTGTCTTCCTTCTTTTAATCCCAAATTCAACGGCAAACCGGTGAACATGGCCATTCTGAAAAAAGCAGGGGTCAGAATTTTCGACTACAAGGGCTCCCGTGATCCCATCGCGCCGGCAGGGTCCTGCGTGGCTGGAGAAACATGGGGCATGGTCGATACGGGAAACGTCAAATTTACGAGCGGCGGACTAAACCGTGTGATTGAAAAAAATATCGGCCATATCTTCGTTGTCAGCCGCAAACTGCTGGCCGAATATCTGGAGTTGGTTGAAGACTTCTATAACGATTCTTCCATCAATCAAAGGGCTATGCTGACAGGAAAAGACCTGTCCGCCCGACATTTGGCCGACAATGTCGTGGATATCAAGAAAATTCAGGCAAAGAAATAGTTAATGATAAATCAGATAGGATTAAAGCCTCAAAGACAGCAGTTTCTCATCAGCATCATTCTGACTGTTGTCACCCTGGCCGTTTACTGGCAGGTCCATCAATTTGAATTCATTAATTTCGATGACGTTATCTACATCACCGAAAACCCTATCATTAAATCGGGAATCTCTCTGAACGGCTTGCTCTGGGCTTTTGGTTCCAAATATTTTGGATTATGGAATCCATTGGTGTGGCTGTCCTTTATGGCCGATTATCAATTTTACGGTCTGAACGCCGGCGGGTATCACGTCACCAACCTTGTTTTGCATATACTCAGCGTCCTGCTGCTCTTCTGGCTCTTTTGCCGCACGACCGGAGCGGTATGGAAAAGCGCTTTTGTCGCGGCTTTCTTCGCTTTGCATCCACTGCATGTGGAATCCGTCACCTGGGTCTCGGAAAGAAAAGACGTCCTGAGCGCCTTCTTCTGGATGCTGACCTTATTCATGTATGTCTATTACACAGAGAAACCGGCTATCAAAAGATATCTGCTAATTCTTTTTTCCTTCGTCCTGGCGCTTTTGAGCAAGCCAATGGTCATCACGCTGCCGGTCATTATGATTTTACTGGATTACTGGCCGCTCAATCGTTTTGCTTCACAAAAAGGTAATTTGCTTCTCTGGCAGTTGAAGGAAAAGCTGCCCTTTTTTATGCTGTCGGCTGCTATGATTATCATCACATTTTATACGCCTAATGAACGGGAGGCGTATACCAAAATTATCTCCTTGAGTGATCGTCTGGCCAATGCGCCGGTGGCTTTTATACTCTATCTGATGAAAACCTTTTTCCCTCACAGTATGACGATTTTCTATCCTTTCCCCTCTCAGATTCCTGTCTGGAAGATCGTGGGGTCAGTATTGCTGATTATTATGATCAGCGCGGCGGCGATTGCAATGGTCAGGCGTCTGCCTTCTCTATTGGTCGGATGGTTGTGGTTCGTTATCATGATGATCCCGGTGATCGGCATCACCCGGATCGGAGATTTCGCGATGACTGATCGTTACCATTATCTGCCCTCTATCGGTATTTCCATCATGCTGGCATGGGGACTAACATCTTTCATAAAAGACAAGCAGACCCAAAACAGAGTTTTGTTTCCGGCAGGGATAATTGCGCTTCTTTTTCTGGCACTCCTAACCTGGAAGCAGTGCGGTTACTGGCAAAACAGCATCGAGCTCTGGCAGCACGCTCTCAAGGTAACCGACAATAATTATATGGCGCACAATAATCTGGCCTCCGCTTTGCTGGAAAAAGGCGAAACTCAACAGGCCATCGATCATTATCAGAAAGCGATTGCAATCAATCATTACCCCGCCGCCTACTACAACACGGGCGTGATTTATCACCATCTTGGGCGGTTTCAGCAGGCCATCGAACAATTCAGTCAGGCCATTCACGAGCAGCCTGACTATGGGGCAGCCCACTATAATCTTGGATATATATATCATTTGATGGGCCGGCATCAACTTGCGCTGGAACAATATAATGAAGCGATCAGGTTTATGCCCGAACATGCCGGTGCCTACAACAACAGAGCTTTTCTTTATTTAAATCTGGGAAACAACCTTTCCGGATGCAGCAACGCAAAAAAAGCCTGCCGGTTGGGAAACTGCCAGACATGGATCTGGGCGAAAGAAAAAGGGATCTGCAATTAATTTCTAATCACGCATCTTCGAGACATTTTCTGTCTGGAATTCTACTGATAATATTTTCTGACTACCGCCGTAATGACTCCGGCGATACGTAAATCAGTGCGCGGGATGATTGTCGGATATTTGGGATTGGCCGCTTCCAGGGTTACGGTTGGTCCGTTCTTGAAAAAATATTTCATCGTCCAGTCGCCATCCACCTCGGCCAGAACGATATCACCGTTTTTCGGCTCCCGGTTGCTTTCCACGACAACCATGTCTTTCTCCCGGATGCCCGCGTCAATCATGGAGTCACCGGTGACGGAAAGCAAAAACGACTTTGACGGATCTCTGACCAGATATTCGTCGAAAGAAACAATGCCTCTCAGATCCTGCTCCGCTGATGTCGGCAATCCGGCGCAGACCTCTCCCACCAGTTTCAAAGCCCGCGGGTTGCGTGTCAGAGTTAAAAATCCCTTGGCATCTTTCTGCAAAATACCGGCATCCAGCAATTTATTGACCCAGAAATGAACCACGCTTTTGGAACGGACCCCCATAATTTCAGCCATTTCCGAATAGGTGGGCATTCTTCCGTTTTCCAGGAAAAAGTCGGTGATTTTTTTCTCCACATCCTGTAAAGTTCGCTTGACTTTCATGCAAACTATGATATAGAACGATCGTTCTATTGTCAAGCATTAAAAACAAATTTTTCAAGATTTTAATATTTTTCATCTGAACTTCGGAGAATATTTTGAACGAAAAGCTGATAACATTTCTGGCCACGGGATTCGGTTCAGGATTATCGCCGGTGGCGCCTGGCACCGCAGGCACGCTGGTTGGTGTTTTGATTTGTTTGCTTTGTCTGCCCATGCCCTGGATTTTACGCCTGCTTTTTGTTCTTGTCCTGCTGGCTTTTTCCATTTATGTTGCAGATAAAGCGGAAAAGATTTATCAGAAGAAAGATGATCAGCGCATCGTTATTGATGAAATCATCGGCCTGCAATTAACCATGCTGCCGGTGGCGATCAATGCTCTGAATCTATTTGCCGCCTTTGTCCTTTTTAGAATTTTTGATATCTGGAAACCCTTCCCTGTCAGAAATCTGCAGGGACTGCCCGGCGGCTGGGGCGTTGTGATTGATGATGTCGCCGCCGGAATTTACGCCGGCGCTATAATGGGGTTGTTAAAATTTGGAGGAATCCTGACATGAGGATCGGAATTCTCACTATTGGAAACGAATTGATGAACGGTCGCATCGCGGACACAAACGCATCCTTCATCGCACGCGAAGCCAATCAGCAGGGCTGGACCGTGGAAGCCATCATGTCCGTGAGTGACGATTTCACCGCCATTAAAGACCGTTTGGATTATCTGCTTTCCCTGACCGACGCCATCATCTGCTCGGGTGGCCTTGGCCCCACCGCCGACGACATCACCACCGAAGCCATCGCCAAAGCCTTCGGCCTTCCTTTATATATGGATGAAAACGTTCTGAATTATATTAAAGACATCTTTACCAAATTTAACTTCCGCTGGGTGGAAAACAACGTCAAGCAGGCCATGTTTCCCCAGGGAGCGGAAGTCATCCCCAACGCCAGAGGCACGGCGCCTGGGTTCTGTCTACCGATAAACGGAAAACTGATTTTTGTCGTTCCCGGCGTTCCTGCTGAAGCAAAACTCATGATCACCAACGGTGTCTTTCCCGCGCTGCGCAAGCATTTTCCGCAGGAGGAACTGTATATCGTCAAACAAACCATCAGGACATTCGGACTGGGCGAAGCCGCCGTGGATGACCGGGTAAAGGATATTGATTTTAATTCGCTGGGCGTGAGTATCGGCTTTTATCCGGTGTTTCCCGAAAACCATATCGTTTTGATCGCGCAAAGCAACCATCGGGAAGAAGCGCAGAAAAATCTGCAACAAGCGCAGGACGAGGTAACGGCGCGACTGCAGAATTATATCTTCGCTTTCGGCGAGCAAACACTGGAAGAAGTGATTGCCGGTATTTTAACCGCAAAAAAACTGACCATCGCGGTAGCGGAATCCTGTACAGGCGGAATGATTAGCAGCCGTCTCACCGATGTTTCCGGCAGCTCAAATTATTTGGAACGAGGACTGGTAACCTACAGCAACGCCGCTAAAATCAGCATGCTGGGCGTGCCCGCTGAAATCATCGAAAAACACGGAGCGGTCAGCGAAGAAACGGCACGGTTGATGGCCGAGGGCGTACGCAAACTGGCCGGAACCAATCTGGGGCTTGCCTCCACCGGCATTGCCGGCCCGACCGGTGGCAACAAGGAAAAACCTGTCGGCACCGTTTATCTGGCGGTCGCAGACTCCAAACAAACGGTTTGCCGCCATTATGCCTATCGCTGGGACCGCAAAAGAAACAAGGAAGTATTTACTGAAGCGGCGCTGTTTTTGCTGAAAAATTTTTTAGAAGGAAAACACTCATAACGATGAATCGTCATAAAGGAAAATGTACTTTACAATATGTCATTTCAAAGCGAAGCGAGAAATCTTAATGATTGTTAAAGAATACAAGATATCTCCCGTTGGTCGATATGACAAAGGAAAGTTTAGAGTATGACAGCCGGTTCCGAAAAAAATATCCGCGCTTTTCTGGCCATTGAACCGCCGGAAAATGTTCTGCAGGAAATCTCGCGCCTGCAGGAAAAATTAAAACACGAAATCAGCGGCAGGCTGAGTTGGACAAGGCCGCAGGGCCAGCACCTGACCCTAAAATTTTTCGGCGATATTTCCAGAGACGATATTAACAGCATTAGTGACGCTGTGCAGAAGCGGGTGCCTGTCGAACAGAAGCTGAATCTTAAAATTGAAAAGCTGGGTGTTTTCCCGGATACCCGCAGACCGCGAGTGTTGTGGTGCGGCATAACCGGCGATGTAGAAAGACTTATCAATCTCCAGAAAAAACTCGATAGCGATTTCGCGACAATCGGCTTTCCGGCGGAAGACCGGTCTTTCAAGGCACACCTGACGCTGGCGAGAATTAAAGATCCGCGAGACATCACGGGAATGAGCGAAGCGCTGAAAAAATACGATTCATTCAAAGCCGGAGAATTTACCGCCGATAAATTATTTTTGTTTCAGAGCAATCTTTCTCCGCAGGGCGCTGTTTACACAAAACTGGCAGAGTTTGCTTTAGGTGAATGTCATTCCGAACGTATGTGAGGAATCTTAAAACAAGCCTTCTCCTTGCAGTCGAAGTGACATAGATTATTTCACGAAGGACGGCAGCGAGAATAAAAACTGTTGGCTGTCATTCCCTCGAAGGCGGGAATCCAGAAAAAAAGAATACTGGATTGCCCAATCAAGTTGGGCAATGACAAAATCGCAACTGGATACCGGCCGGAGTTTACCCCGCGCATGCGGGGCGAGGCATGACAAAATAATTGAAAAAATAAGTAAATTTAATTTATAAAAAATAACAGATTGAAGGAGGTCATAATTTTATGTGCGCAGATATGGATAGATCAAAGGCTGTTGATTTGGCGATTACTCAGATAGAAAAACAATTCGGCAAGGGCTCGATCATGAAGCTGGGTGGCTCGGAGAAAGTGGATGTTCCAGCCATTTCCACCGGCTCGTTGAGCCTCGATATCGCGCTGGGAACGTTCGGTGTTCCGCGCGGCCGTGTGGTGGAGATTTACGGGCCGGAATCCGGCGGCAAAACAACATTAGCTTTGCATATCGTCGCCGAGGCGCAGAAGAAAAACGGCATCGCGGCTTATATCGACGCCGAACACGCGCTGGATGTCACCTACGCAAAAAAAATAGGCGTGAATACCGACGACCTGCTGATCTCCCAACCGGACACCGGCGAACAGGCGCTTGAAATCGCGGAAACGCTGGTGCGCAGCGGCGCGCTGGATGTATTGGTGGTTGATTCCGTCGCCGCGCTGGTGCCCAAGGCAGAACTGGAAGGTGATATGGGCGACGCCCAGATGGGTTTGCAGGCAAGGTTGATGTCTCAGGCGCTGCGCAAACTCACCGGTTCAATCAGCAAATCCAAAACCACTGTAATCTTCATCAATCAGTTGCGTATGAAAATCGGCGTCTTCTTCGGCAATCCCGAAACGACCACTGGCGGCAACGCTCTAAAATTCTATTCTTCGCAGCGGTTGGATATCCGCAAGATGACCTCCATCAAAAACGGCCAGGATGTTATCGGTTTCAGAACCAAAGTCAAGGTGGTCAAAAACAAGATGGCCCCGCCTTTCCGGGAAGCGGAATTCGACATTATCTTCGGCGAAGGCATCTCTCGTGAGGGCGACGTGCTGGATCTGGCGGCGGAAAACGGCATCATCGAAAAGAGCGGCGCGTGGTATTCCTACAAAAGCGACCGTATCGGCCAGGGACGGGACAACTCCAGAATATTTTTAAAGGAAAATCCCGATATCATGGCGCAGGTGGAAAACGAAGTCCGCGTCAAACTGGGCGCCCTGCCCAAAGAGCAGGAAGAAGATAAGTGAAAGTTCTGGATTTAGAGGCGGCAAAACAAAAGGCGTTTCGCCTTTTGTCTCTGAGGCCGCATTCGGAAAAAGAGCTGGAAAAGAAGCTGCGGGAAAAAGGTTTTCCCGCAGTTGTTATTAAAGAAACACTGGAAAAACTCCACGATTTGAAGTATCTCAATGACGCGTCTTTTGCGAGTCAATGGGCGCGCAACCTCGTTGTGAATAAACTCTGGGGAAACAAAAAGATCACGTCAAGCCTGCGGGAAAAAGGCTTGACAGCAGACCTAATTGATTCGTCCATAGAGCAGGCGCGTGAGGAATTGCCGGAAGAAGAAGCGATTGAAATTATAATCAAAAAGAAAGCGGCAAAAAGAAAAACATCCGCTTTGGATTTCAAGGAAAAACGGAAAATTTTTCAGGCTCTGATGGGACGGGGTTTCCCGCCGGGTCTGATTCTAAATAAACTGGGAAGGATGAAAAAGGAAGATATTGATGGCGAAGACTGGGAATGAAATCAGGGATAGTTTTTTTAAATACTTTGAGAGCAAGGGGCACACCGTTGTGGCGAGTTCATCGCTGATCCCCAAGGATGACCCCACACTGCTTTTCACCAACGCGGGCATGGTGCAGTTCAAAAATGCGTTCCTGGGGCTCGAAAACAGGGGCTACACCCGGGCGGCAACCTGCCAGAAATGCGCGCGCGCCGGCGGCAAACACAATGATCTGGAAAATGTCGGCGTCACCGCCCGTCATCATACCTTTTTTGAAATGCTCGGTAATTTCTCCTTCGGCGATTATTTCAAGGAAGAAGCCATCGCCTGGGCGTGGGAATATCTGATTGACGTGGTCAAACTTCCCAAGGAAAAACTATGGATCACGATTTATGAAGACGACAACGAAGCGTTTGAAATCTGGAATAAGAAAATGAATGTTCCCGCGGAACGTATCGTCCGCATGGGCGAGAAAAGCAACTTCTGGATGATGGGCGAAACCGGTCCCTGCGGCCCCTGCTCCGAAATCCTTTTCGATCAGGGCGAAGGCACCGGCTGCGGCCGACCTGAATGCGATGTCCATTGCGACTGCGACCGCCATCTGGAAATCTGGAACAACGTCTTTACGCAATTCGACCGCGATGAAAGCGGCAAGCTCACCCCCTTGGCAAAACCCAGCATTGATACCGGTATGGGACTGGAGCGTCTCACCGCCGTCATTCAGGGTAAGAAAAGCAACTACGACACGGATCTTTTCACACCGATCATTCGCTTTGTGGAAAAAATATCCGGCAAGACCTACGGACAAAACGCGGATAATGACATTTCCATCCGGGTTATTGCCGATCACAGCCGGGCAATAACATTCTTAATTGGCGACGGCATTACACCCAGCAATGAAGGACGCGGCTATGTTTTAAGAAGAATTCTGCGCCGCGCCGCCCGTCACGGCAAAATGCTCGGCATCAACAAACCGTTCTTAAATGAGAGCGCCAAGGTCGTGATTGACATGATGAAGGGTGTTTATCCCGATCTGGTGGAAAAGGCCTCCTTCATCACCAAAATGATTTTGAACGAAGAGCAGCGTTTCATGGAAACGCTCGATGCGGGTCTGCGCATCCTCAATGAAGAAACGGAAGCTTTGAAAAAAGAAGGTAAATCGGTCCTTCCCGGTACGCTGGTTTTCAAACTTTACGACACCTATGGTTTCCCGACAGATTTGACAGCGGATATCGTCAAGCGTGACGGATTTACGCTGGACAACGAAGGCTTTGAAGCCGAAATGGAACAGCAGCGCGAACGCGCCCGCGGCGCCTGGAAAGGCAGCGGTGAAGAAGCGGTTGCCGAATGCTATCTCAAAGTGTCGAGTTCCGGTGTCGCAACCGAATTCTGCGGCTACGAAAAAATCAAAAAAGACAACGCGGAGGTCAAGGCGATATTTATTGACGGGCAACCCGTGGAAACAGCGGGCGAAGGACAAAAGGCGGAAATCGTTCTTGACAATACGCCTTTTTACGGAGAATCCGGCGGTCAGACTGGAGATACCGGTTACCTCAAGGGAGCGGGATTTAACTTCACCGTCGAAGACACGAAAAAGCCTGTCGAAAATTTCATTGTGCACAAAGGTGTCGTCAGTAAGGGCGAGATCAAAGTCGGCACGAAAGCAAAACTTGTCGTTGACGAGGAAAGAAGAAAAGCCATTGCCGCCAACCATTCCGGCACGCACATTCTGCAGGCGGCGCTCAAAGCCGTGCTGGGAGATCATATCAAGCAATCCGGTTCACAGGTCACCGCGGAAGGCTTGCGATTTGACTTCACCCATTTTTCCAAAATCAGCGATGAGGAAATGAAGCGCATTGAAGAAATCGCCAATGACATGATCCGCAAGAACGTGGACGTGAAAACGGAAGTCTGCGCGCTGGAAGACGCGCTCAAGACCGGCGCGACAGCCGTGTTTGATGAGAAATACGGATCCACCGTGCGTATCGTGAAGATGGGCAAAATGAGTATGGAGCTTTGCGGCGGCACGCATGTGAAACGCACCGGCGACATTGGCCTGTTAAAGGTTGTTCACGAATCCGCCATTGCCGCGGGTGTTCGTCGAATCGAAGCGGTCACCGGCAGAGAAGCGTTTTTGCACTTCCAGAAAGCTGAGGAAGAATTAAAGCGTGCGGCAGGATTGTTCAAGGCCGGGCAGATGGAAGTCTGCGACCGCGCCGAAAAGATTCTGAAAGAAAAACGCGAATTGGAAAAAGAAATTGAAAATCTGAAAGGCAAAATGGCCGCTAAGGATTCCGGAGATCTGATCAGTCAGGCCAAGGAAATCAGCGGTGTGAAAATACTTGCGACAGAAGTGAGTATTCCTGACGCTAAAACGCTGCGCGACTTCGGCGACAAGTTACGCGACAAGCTGGGCTCCGGCGTTATCCTGCTTGGCAGCAAGTCGGGCGAGAAAGTCATGCTGCTTTGCATGGTAACCAAGGACCTGGCCGGGAAATATCACGCCGGAAATATCATCAAGGAACTGGCGCCCCTGGTCGGAGGAAGCGGCGGCGGCCGTCCCGACATGGCTCAGGCGGGCGGCTCCCAGCCGGAAAATTTGAGCAAAGTATTTCCGGCATTGGAAGCATTGTTGACCAAGTAATCAAAATACTGTCATACTGGCGGAGGCCGGTATCCATTTTTATTAATACTGGACTCACCCTGAAGGTACCATGAGCGGGAATGACAAACATTTGTGATGAAATTAATATGCAAATCTCTGTCATCCTTGCCCATCCTGATCCAGCGAGATTCAATCATACCATCGTAAAGACGGCGGTTGAGGCACTGAAATCAAACGGACATAAAGTTTTCTTTCATGATCTTTACAAGGAAAAATTTGATCCGCTGATCTGCGGCCTCAGAAAGGTTCATCGACGAACGTTTCATGTCATCGTTACCGACACAGAAAGACAGCGTAAAAAATGGCTTGACTCTGTCAAGAAAGATATTGATATGATTTTCCCCAAACAATAAAGTTATGTAAGGAGGATTCTTATGAAAAAATTAGTCATTATTGGTGCGTTGTTCAACATTGGCTTATTAATCATGTCAGGCAGTATTGCGCTCGCCGCGGAACAGGCGGGGCGCGCAGGTTTCATCAAAGAGGCTTATAAAGAAATCATGACTGCCGCTGACAAAAACCGTGACGGCAAACTCAGTATGTCAGAATGCACGGCCATCTCCAGGGATAAGAAAAAAATAGAAAAAGACTGCAAATACTGGGACGCCAATGGCGATGGGATCATCACGGAAGATGAATATGTCAAACAGGTCATGAAAATAATGCGCTAGTTTGCGCGGCATGATGTTTCTTGAACAATTTTATTGACACGCAATAAACAGGAGATGCACCTATGATAAAAAATAAACCCCTTTCCGGAAAAACGGCTATCGTCACCGGCGCCAGTTCGGGCATCGGACGCGCGACGGCTCTGACGCTGGCCATGGCCGGTGCGGCTGTTGCTATTTTCGCCCGGCGCAAAGACAGACTTATAAAGGTCGCGTCAGATATTCAGGCGAAAGGCGGTAAGGTTCTGTCATTTGCCGGTGACGCCAGTTATCCCGAGGATATCGACAAGTTGCTCGAGCAAACATTGCAATGGAAAGAAGGTGGCCGCAAATACGATATCGTTGTAGTCAACGCAGGTCGAGGTCTGGCAGGCGGCACACTCTCAAGTGATCATTCCCAGTGGGAAGAGGTTTATAATACCAATGTGCTTGGCGCTGCCTATCTGATACGTTCTGCAGCTCAATATTTTGTCGGACGAAAAAAAGGCGATATTGTGGTTGTCGGCTCCGTCGTCGGGAGAAACATTTCACCCTTCAGCGCTTTTTATGGATCAAGTAAATTTGCCGTGAATGCAATCGCGGAAGGTCTGCGACAGGAAGTCTGCGCACACGGTGTGCGCGTCTCGCTGGTCATGCCGGGCATTGTAAAAAGCGAGTTTCAAAAGGTGGCCGGCTATAATGAAGACAATTTTTACAAAAGCATTGCTCATATGGGCAAGCTGCTCAAGCCGCAGGCGATAGCCGACGGCATCTGCTGGCTGCTGACTCAGCCGCCCAATGTGAATGTGAGCGAAATTATGATAAGAGCGACCGGACAAAATTACCCATAATGAATAAAGGAGACTATCATTGTTCTACAAAGCGAATCAGCAGGGATACAAAGAAGTATTACCGGGGATCAAGCTCAAGACTCTGGTTTACGGAGAAAAGACTCTGGCTACAGAATTCAGAATGGATGCCGGCGCGGTCCTGCCCAGACATGCCCACATGCATGAGCAGACAGGCTATCTGGCGGAGGGAAAAATCCGGTTAACCATCGGCACACAGGTATTCGACGTCGAAAAGGGTGATAGCTGGTGCATCCCCGGTGATATAGAACACAGCGCCGAAATATTGATAGATTCTGTTGCCGTTGAAGTTTTTTCTCCCGTGCGTGATGCCTATCTGCCGGAAAAAGTCGGCAACCGGGCATCGGATTAACTTGCTCATATTTTTTATCGTTGCATTACCCCCTTTAAATTGTTAAGGAAATTTGAAGAACTATCTAAAAAAAAATATACCCCCAAAATGGCTGAAAAGGTTTTGATGTGGATATATCAGAACTTCTACAAAAGATGTTTTATGAAAAGAAGTTGAGTGCAAAACAGTTCAGCACTTTGCGGGACATCCATTCCGGAAAGATTTTTTCTTTCCACCGGGAATTACGATGCTTCCTCTATATTGGTATTCTGCTCATCGTCGCGGGCACCGGCTTAACCATCAGGCAATATTTAGCCAACCTCGGCGATATCGCCATCATCTTATCTCTGACCCTGTGTTTTACGGCGGCATTTTTTTACTGTTTCATCAAGGCCCCGCCCTTCGCCACGGACGAAGTTGCCTCTCCCCATATTGCCTACGACTATGTCCTGTTCTTCGGCTGCGCTTTTTTCGCTATGGATATTGCATATATTGAAACCCAGTTTCATATCCTGGGGGATTCCTGGAAAAGTTATCTCCTGATCTCATCCGCGCTATTTCTTCTGCTGGCTTATCGCTTTGACAACCGGCTCGTCTTATCGATGGCTCTTTCCACGCTGGCCGCCTGGTTCGGTTTTACTTTATCGGATTATCGTTTATCGTTTGAAAAATATTATCGCGAGTATGCCATCCTATACGGCATCGTAGTTTTGCTGCCCGGATATCTTTTCCGCCGCCTGGATATTAAAAAACACTTCTTCGACATCTATCTTAATTTTGCCATCCACTTCCTTTGCATCGCGCTGCTTTCAGGAATCTTCGAATACAAAATCTTTTCTCTTTATTTTCCTTCTCTGCTGCTGGTCTGCGCCGCGCTGGCCTTTTATTCCCTGAAAGTCCGCAAATTTCTTTATATGCTTTATGCCGTTGTCTATGGCTATATTGGAATCAGCATTGTGATGATTGATCATATATTCGGCCAGACTTTTTTTATGTTTACTTATTTTATTGTGACGTCTCTTCTGGTCATCGGCACCATTTTCATCATTTCACGCAAGCTCAGGGAGAATGAATGAATCTCTGCTTATATCCGTCACAGCAGGAAGAAAATATTTATATCCGCAAGCAGGCCCGGACATGGCAGCGTTCCGGCCTGATCACGAATGAACAGCTCGCCGGGATCGATCATCTCACCGATGTCAACATGCGCCAGACCAATATCTTTTTTCGCGTCATCTTTTTCATTTTCAGCTGCGTTTGTGTCGCCGCGATTCTGGGCTTATTTTTATGGGTTACGAAAATAAGATCTGAAATGGTCTTGTCGTTTATATTAATCATCGCCGGTGGAACAACTTATATCCTCGCGGAATACGCCGTCAAGAAATATCATTTTTACAGACACGGTATTGAAGAAGCACTGGCAATTCTCTCCATGTTTTTGTTCTGCATGGGTATAGTTATGGGAACAGAGGAACTTTTAGGCGGCCGATCAGGTGATTTCGATGCTTTTCAGAGTCTTCTTTTTGCTCTTTCGGCGCTTTGGATATATCTGCGTTTCGGCTTCTTATACGCGGCATTCATCAGCATTGCGGCGACCTGCATTCTTCCATTTCAGGGCTCCATGACTCTGACAGGGGAAAGATTATGTCTGTTGATGATCCTGTGCCTGCTTTTATGCATCATGGTTATTTCAGATAAAACGGATGATGAAGATTTCAAAAAAGAAAAAAACACAATCCTCCAGGCCTTCCTGTTTGCCGCGATATACATAACAGTTAATCTGCAGATGAGCAGCCTCCCGTCATCAATGATACCGGCCGCCGGAATATTTCATACCTATCCGGAATCGTTTCCGCCTACTATTTACTGGACATCCTATATTCTGACGTTCATAATTCCCGCCGGCGGAATATACTGGGGCATTCGAAGCCGCAAAAGACTTATTCTGATTGCCGGACTGGTTATGGCCTGCGTAACCCTGACCACAAACAAAAGTTATCTGGGGTGGACGCGCTACGCGTGGGACCCGGCCATTCTGGGAACGATGCTGGTTATGATCTCCATCGCTCTTAGCAAATGGCTCAACAGCGGCGGGAATCTATCAAGATATGGCTTTACGGCGGAAGATATCCTCAAGCCGGAAAGTCATGGCATCAGCCTGGCCGAAGTAGCCGCGGCCTTTGCCCCGGCGGCAACCTCACTGGAATTTCAGCAGCCAGCGGAGGATACAGCGAAATCCTTCGACGGCGGAACATCCGGCGGCGGCGGAGCATCAAGAAGCCTTTAATGATCATCACAAGGATAAAATATGACATTTGAACGCCACAAGATAAACAACCGGGTACTTCAGGATCTGAAAAAGCGCTCCACGTTCGGTATCTTTTTCTATATTGTATTGGGATTCATCATCATCCTTGCCGACAATTATTACGAAAGACACCCCTTATTCTCTACGTTATTCCTTCTTTTTATGGTCGGGATTTGTTTGTTTCGACTCCTTCACCTGGTGATATCCAAACAAAAGGGGGAGCATTACGAGCTGTCCACTCAAAACATTTTTTTTATAAGCGTGATTGCCACCGCGCTGATCTGGGGAATAATCTTCGCGCTGATTATGCTTCAGAAGGACGAAATTGCAACTAAAATGCACACGGTGGCGTTGATCTGCGGTCTTTGCGCCGGCGGCTCAGTTGCTTTCATTCCGCACAGGTGGCTCTCGTTCTATTTTAATATAGCGATGCTGATGCCGGCTACCGCGGTCATGTTTGTCAGCGGCTCCAATATTAATCTGGCCATCATGATTCTTTTCTTTTCCGCCTATTTGATTATCATCACCTACAGAGGAAACCTGGAATACTGGGATGCGCTTGAAAACGAACATCTGCTGGAGATAAAGTCCCGTGAATTAGCTCATCTCAGCAACACGGACGTCCTGACCGGTCTTTTTAACCGGCGTTTTTTTGACCAGGCGCTAGACCTGGAATGGAAACGTTCCGGCCGCAATAAGACAATCCTTTCGGTGATTCTCTTTGACATCGACCATTTTAAAAACATAAACGATTCTTTCGGCCATCAGGCCGGGGATGAATATCTGGCGAAAACTGCGGAAGCCATGATGTCTGTTTTCAAAAGAGATGGCGATATCGTTGCCCGGTATGGCGGAGAAGAATTTATTGTGCTGCTCCCGGAAATAAATGCTGATCATGCCTCGCTTCTTGCCGAACAGGTTCGTCAAAAGATCGAAGCTTTGATTGTTGATTATCAAGATCAGAAAGCCCAAACGACCATCAGCGCCGGGATCATGTGTTGTACTGCCGATTTTAACACAAGATCTGATTACATTGTTGCGTGCGCTGATAAAGCCCTTTATCAGGCGAAGCAAAGCGGCAGAAACAGGATTGTTGTTTTCACCCCTCAATCGGAGAGCAGCGTCTAAAACGATACTGGCCGGCAGCCGATCGCGGGATACCGGCAGCATTAATTCATCTTGACCGAAAATTTCATTTTTTATATACACGCCCATCACATGAACAGGGGTATAGAACCTTAAACAGATGAAGACACAGAAAAGAACAAAGACAGACTCTGGGGAAGCCAACAACAGCAAGACTAAATCAGGCTGTGTTCGCCGCATTCAGGTGCGTAAATCAGGAATACACGGCAAAGGTGTTTATGCCGTCCGTCCCATCAAAGCCGGCGACACGGTGCTGGAATATAAAGGCGAAATCATTACGTGGAAGAAAGCGCTGGATCGCCATCCGCACGACAAAAGCCAGCCTAACCACACCTTCTATTTTCATCTGGACGACGGACACGTCATTGACGCCAAGTATAAAGGCAATTCCGCCAAATGGATTAATCACTCCTGTAGACCCAATCTGGAATCCGATCAGGACGGCAACCGCATTTTTCTGAAGGCCCTGCGCAACATCGAAGTCGGCGAGGAACTCTCTTACGATTACGGTCTGATCATCGATGCGCGCAAGACTGCAAAACTGAAAAAGGAATACGCCTGTTTTTGCGGGGCAGAAACCTGCCGCGGCACCATGCTGGCATGTAAATGACAAACGATGCCGAAAAATCGTTCTATGTTCAATGTTCTAAGTTCAAAGTTGAAGGAAAGAGATTAATAGATACCCATCTGGCAGCCACCGGCGATGGTGGCGCCCAGTTCGAAGCACTGATCAAGAATTTCCTGCGTAATTTTTCCTTTGGCAATAACCGGCGCAAAAACAGTCTTGAATTTATAGCCCAGCGCAATGCGTTCGATGGATCTGAGCGCTCCTGTGCCGTCGTTCCCGGCACTGATGAAGATAACGAAAGGTTTGCGAAATACTTTTTCCTGTGCACCGACATACGTCCGGTCAAAAAAATCCTTCACCATCCCGGACATGTAGCCGAAATTCTCCGGTGTGCCGACCGCCAGACCGTCGGCGGCCAGCAAGTCTTCCAGCGTGGCCTCTGCCGCCTTTTTCAACATCACGTCCACGCCTTCAATAGACTTGGCCCCGTCAGCAACGGCCCGTGCCATTTTTTCAGTTTTCCCTGTCTGTGAATGATAAACAATTAATATTTTAGCCATGTTATCTTTTCTGTCTGGCGGCGATCATATATGAAAAGCAAGAATGGCGTCAATGGGATTCTTCGGCGCGTTTGGGCATCCCCTTTCCGCCAATCCATCAATTGATTTTATTGATTGACATTATGGCTATTTGGCTATATTGCCAAATAGCCATAAGGAGGAAACAAGAATGAAAAGCCATGTAAAAACCCGGCATGAGGCGCGGACGAAAATCATCAAGGCCATGGCTCATCCGAGCAGGCTTTTTATTATCGAAGAATTAAGCAAACGTGAATGCTGTGTCAATGAGTTGACCGCAATGATCGGCGCCGACACATCGACCGTCTCCAAACATTTGAGTGTTTTGAAAAATGCCGGCCTGGTGGCCGATGAAAAGAGGGGGAATTCCATTTTCTACACCCTGCGTTGTCCCTGTATTATGGATTTTGTAACCTGTGTAGAGGATGTTCTATCCACCAATGCTAAAGAACAGACCAAAATCATGAGGTGCTGTAAAACTCGGAAGTAAAGGAGGGTCATTATGAAAATAGAAATCCTGGGCATGGGTTGCGCAACCTGTAACAAACTGGAAGACACGGTTCGTCAAGCCGTTAAAGAAACAGGCAGTGACGCACAGGTTGATCATATCACGGATATCAAGAAAATCATGGCCTATGGCGTGATGACAACGCCCGCGCTGGCCATTGACGGCAAAGTTGTCGCTGCGGGTAAACTACCGTCTCTGGCAGACATAAAAAAAATGATCGGCGGAAAATAACATAGGATGAAATTTCACCCTCCCTCAATCCCTTCCCTCAAGGGAGGGAAGAAAAAAAGTACAAACTGAATTAATGAGGCTTACCAAATGAATGAGTGCTGTTCTACAGATAATAGTGAGAAGAAGAAAATAAATTATTATATCCCCTTCTTCCTGATTCCAATTGTTGTTGTGATTTATTTTTTTCTGGAAGAAGGCGTTAATTTCTTTGTCTATGAAATGCTCAAAATGGACAAATCTTCTCACCTGACAGAGGCAATACGTTTTTTCTTTTATGACACACCCAAGGTTTTCATTCTGCTGACCGTTATTGTTTTTGTTGTCGGCATTATCCGCTCATATTTCTCACCGGAAAAAACAAGGAAAGCACTGGAAGGGAAGCCTTTATTTGCCGGTAATGTCATGGCCGCCGGGCTTGGAGTTTTCACGCCTTTCTGTACCTGTTCAGCTATTCCTCTTTTTATCGGCTTTGTGGAAAGCGGCATCCCGCTGGGTGTAACCTTTTCTTTTTTAATCGCCGCGCCGATGATTAACGAAGTGGCTCTTGTTCTTCTCTTCGGTCTCTTTGGCTGGCAGACCGCGCTGCTCTATGCTTCCACCGGCTTGCTTATTGCGATTCTTTCCGGCTGGGTCATCGGCAAACTAAAGGTGGAGCGCTTCGTCGAAGAATGGGTTTATGAAATAAAAGCCGGCGATTTTCAGATGGCAGAACAGAAAATCACTTTCAATGATAGAATTCTCGCAGGCTGGAATGCTGTCATAGAAATAGTCTCTAAGGTCTGGATTTACATTGTGGCGGGCATTGCCATCGGAGCGGCTGTGCACGGCTATGTGCCACAAAACTTCATGGCCTCCATCATGGGCAAGGACGCCTGGTGGTCGGTGCCGCTGGCAGTCTTAATCGGCGTGCCGCTTTATTCCAATGCGGCGGGCATTATTCCTATTCTTCAGGCGTTGCTCGAGAAAGGCGCTGCTTTGGGAACAGCGCTGGCCTTCATGATGGCGGTTATCGGTCTTTCGCTACCGGAAATGATTATTTTGAGAAAGATTATCAAACTGCCGTTAATTGCCGTCTTCATCAGCGTAGTCGCCACAGGCATTATGATTGTGGGTTTTATTTTTAACTGGATCTATTAAAAAAGTTTATCGTTATCTCTGTGCAGAACATTAAACGAGTTGGACACATTATATACGGATACAGCAGACAAATGAAGAAAAGGTTTGATCATTATGCCTAGAACCAAAAATACATTTTATTGGATATTTATAACTATCGCTTATTTATTCTGTGTTGGTGCAACTCCGCAATCGCTGGCAGCCAAACAAGGCGGTACGCAGCCGGATACACTGTCCAACGACAAAGTGATCGTCTACTACTTTCATGGCAATTCTCGTTGCTCTTCCTGTATGACCATCGAGCGATATACGCGGGAAAGCATAGAAGCAAGCTTTGCCAAAGAACTCAAGAGCGGTCAAATTGAATTCCGAAGCATTAATGCAGATTTGCCGGACAATAATCATTATATGAAAGACTATAAATTGTTCACACGATCTGTAATTATTTCGGATGTGGTGAATGGAAAAGAACGACGCTGGAAAAACCTTCAGAAGGTGTGGGAACTTCTTCACAAAGAAGCCGCCTTCAAAAACTATGTCAAGGACGAAACGACGGCTTATCTGAAGGGAAAACGTTCTTGAATACAATGGCCTTTGACATTGGAATAGCGATCTGGTTCGGCATCCTCACATCCATCAGTCCCTGTCCCCTTGCGACCAATATCACCGCCATTTCTTTTATCGGTCGGCGGGTGGACAGTGTCAATAAAGTGCTACTCTCCGGCTTGCTTTATACGGCGGGAAGAATGGCTGCTTACATTCTTCTGGGTATTGTTCTGGTCTCCAGCATAGAACTCGTTCCTCCCGTGGCAAATTTCCTTCAAAGGTATATGGTTTATCTCATCGGACCGGCATTAATCATTATCGGGGTTGTACTCCTCGATATATTCAGGATTAACTTTTTCGGCAATGGCATTATTTGGGAAGGCATGCAGAAACGTGTTGAGCAGTCAGGAATGTGGGGGGCATTGTTGATGGGATTAGTTTTTGCTCTCTCTTTTTGTCCGGTTTCGGCAGCTCTTTTCTTCGGCAGCCTTTTTTCCCTGGCGGTTAAGCATCAGTCGATGGTTATTCTGCCGTCCGTTTACGGCATCGGCACGGCAATCCCCGTGCTGGCCTTTGCGTTTATCTTTGCCTTTTCGGCAAACAGTATCGGCAGGATTTTTGATAGCCTTAAAACCTTTGAAAAATGGGCGAGAATTGCCACGGGTATCATTTTCATTCTTGCGGGTCTGTATCTGGTTTTTATGAAAACGTAGCAAAGCGTGAATTGATTTTTGGAGAGCCACAACTAAAACTTTTGTTTTGCAGGAGGATCGGAATATGTCAGAACATGTTGCCAGCAGGTTATCATTTCTGGATCGATTTCTAACCGTGTGGATTTTCGGAGCCATGATTCTGGGTGTCGCTCTCGGTTACTTGGTCCCCGGCATCGAGGCCTTCATTAACAAATTTCAAGTGGGGACGACCAATATTCCCATTGCTGCCGGACTCATTCTGATGATGTACCCGCCCTTTGCCAAGGTCAAATACGAAGAGCTGCCGGAAGTATTTCATAACGGGAAAGTTCTCGGCTTATCGCTGGTGCAGAACTGGCTGATCGGACCGGTTTTAATGTTCATTCTGGCGATTGTCTTTTTGCCGGACAAACCTGAATACATGGTGGGATTAATCATGATCGGTCTGGCGCGCTGCATCGCGATGGTCATCGTCTGGAATGAACTGGCCAAAGGCAGCGCGGAATACGCCGCAGGCCTTGTCGCGTTCAACAGCATTTTTCAGGTTCTCTTTTACAGTGCTTTCGCCTGGTTTTTTATTACCGTGCTTCCACCTTATTTCGGATTTTCCGGCAGTATCGTTGATGTCAGCATCAGCCAAATTGCCAAAAGTGTTTTTATATATTTAGGGATTCCTTGCATTGCCGGGGCACTGACCAGACTGATCGGCGTCAAGCTCATGGGCAAAGAAAAATATCATGCGCGCTTTGTGCCGCTGATTTCTCCTTTGACGCTTATCGCCCTTTTTTTTACTATTGTCGTGATGTTCAGCCTGAAAGGTAATCTGATTATTACGCTTCCGATGGATGTTGTGCGCATCGCCCTACCTCTGTTGATTTATTTTGTGGTCATGTTTCTGGTATCATTTTATCTGGGCAAAAAACTGGGAGCGGATTACTCCAAAACAACAACGCTCGCCTTTATCGCGGCGAGCAACAATTTTGAGCTGGCCATTGCCGTGGCCATTGCCGTTTTCGGCATTAATTCAGGCGCGGCTTTTGCGGCCGTCATCGGTCCGCTGGTGGAAGTGCCGGTTATGATCGGGCTGGTGAACGTGGCCTTAAAATTTCAGAAGAAATTTTTTTAAAGATAGTATATAGGAACTCGCGTTTAAAATATTATCACTTATAATTATGAAAGATTTTATCAGTAAATATAGACACATTATAACAATCGTCCTGTCGCTGATGGGCATTGGCGTCATGGCGTATTACGATTACTGCGATACGGAATGCAGCTATCTGAGAGGGGACATATTAGGTTTCGATCTTAAATGGGTCGGCATTGTTTACATGTCCTTCGTCATTGTATTTGCCCTGTTCCAGCAAATGAATTTTGTCCGGGCGATGCTGGCGGCGGGACTGGGCGTGGAAGTCCATCTTTACGCCTTTCAGATACAGCACGACGTTTATTGCCCTTTTTGTCTTACGTTTTCCGTGCTGTTGATTCTGGCCTTTATTATTAATTTTGAGATTCCCTCCGCCTGGTATAAAAATCGCAGTCGGATGTGGTTATATTTTCTTGGGGAGGTTGATTTTCCTATGTTGAGACTTCATAAATTGCCTTTGCTGTTATTTAGTTTGTTGGGCTATTTGACGATTTTATTTACTTTCTCCGGTTCCGTCACACCGGCCTATGGAGAGATTTCGTCCGGCTCCATTCCATCGCTGGGCAAGGGACCATACGAAGTGGTCATGTTTACCGATTACTTCTGCCCGCCATGCAAACGCATTGACACAAAAGCCGAATCTTTATTGAAAGAACTGGTCACCAAAGGCCAGATCAAACTGACCTTTATTGATGTTCCTTTTAACAAAGCCACGCCGATCTACGCCAAATATTATCTCTACGCGGTCAATGCCGATTCCCGCCCTGAAAATATTTTCCGCGTGCGCAATTTACTTTTTGAGGCGGCGCAACCCAAAAACATCGAAAAAGAGGCTGACCTGGTCGCCTATCTGAAAAATCAAAAGGTGGCTTTAAAAACATTGGATGAAAAATCAATTTATCCGCTGCTCAGCGCCATGATAAAAGCAAACGACATTAAGAATACACCAACCTGCGTTATAAAATACTCGGCAAAGGATGTTAAAAAATTTGTAGGCGATGAAGAGATCTGGAACGGGTTGGAGGCATTGAAGGCACAGATATTAAAAGTCAAAAAGTAGCTCCTGGCCATTAAGATCGACAGGAACTCTTAGAGTTTAAAAAGAATTTTACACGCCCCCCCGCGTGTGTGATGATGGCCTGCGTATTGCTTGACAAATTTATAATGAAATGCAATACGAGGTGCACCACACATCAAACAAATTAATAAAAGAGTCGAAAAAAGAGCAGTACCAAATCAAATCAACAGGAGGGGTTTTTTTATGTCAAGAAGAAGCATAATTTTTACCGTAGTACTGATGTTTTTGATGGTTGTCTCAACCGGCTTTGCCGCTGATAAATATCAGTGGAAACTTATTGACAAAGAGGATGGCTGCGAACTTTATACAAGCGCCGTTGCCGGAAAAGACTACATCGCTGCCAAAGCCACATGTGTCATACCGGCCCGGATAGAAGTCCTGGGCACCATTCTGAGAGATATTCCCAACTATAAGGAATGGATGCACGACTGTAAAGACACAAAAATGCTGAAAACGGTTGATGACGAAAAAGACGTTTTCATTTTCTGGTTCCGTCAGCACATTGATCTCCTGACTGACAGAGACATGGTTCTTAAAAGCAAGACTGTGATTGACATGCATAATGGGACCAATCTTGTCTATGCCGATTCCACCAAAGAGCTTCCTTATGATGCCGGAAAAGGCTATGTCAGAATGCCTTCCTTTTATTCGCTGTTTACCCTCCAGTGGGTAGACCGTGAACATACCCGAGTCACTTTCATGATCGATCCCGACCTCGGCGCCGGTGTACCATCAGGAATTGCCAACAGCAAAATCAAAACAACTCCGTACAAGAGTTTGAAGAATATGGCGAAAATGGCCAAGAAATCCAAGTATATCGAGGCATCCAAGACATCGAAATACAATAAGATGGCGGAGGATTACGTCAAATCCGGACACAAATAACCATGAATTATTTATCGCAGTCCGTGCTTGACATTCGGGATTTAACAATATATAGGGCACCGTCTGTTTAAAAGGTTTACGGATGTCCCCATCGTCTAGAGGCCTAGGACACGGGCCTTTCACGCCTGTAACCGCGGTTCGAATCCGCGTGGGGACGCCAATATCAATTCAGAGATTCATGTTAATCATGAATCTCTTTTTTGTTCAGACCAGAATAATTCAAAAAGATTTACATTTCATTGATATAACCCCTTCAATTATCCACAATACGAATTTATGTTCATGAACCACCCCCCCCCTCTCCAGAGGGATTGACAATTAATTCACCTTTATATATAGGTCACACCGCTGTCATGATAACCGGTTAAATTGTTGATAAAAGTATTAAAATTAACATTATTTACCGAAAACTTACTGATTGACAAATGACATATTTATTTGTAACTTTCCTAAATTTTAAATTATTTTTGAAGTAAACGGTTCTTTATGTAATCCAGAGGGCGGAGCTGTATCAACAATATTGAAAGCTTTGCACAACTCAACATCACGTCATTTCGAGGAGCAAAGCGACGAGAAATCTTTCTTTTATATTATTATTTTATAAGATTTCTCCCTTCGGTCGAAATAACAATTTGATCATTATGCAAAGCTTTCATAACAAGAAGTGAAGTCGAAATGGACAGTTTGATCATTATGCAAAGGTTTCATATTAAAATGATGATTTGAAAGCAAAAAATAGATTTAAAAGTTTGATTTTTAAAAAAAATTGATATAGCTTAATCAGCTCAATTCAAGATAATGTAACACTCAAGAAATCTTAATATTGAATGAAAATATTTTATTAGGAGGCTTATGCAAAACAATACGATACGTTTCCAATCCCGTTTAGGGAGCTTACTGTTGATTGTATTCATGATGGGACTTTTTACCGGCTGCGCCCGACACGCGGTTATTTCGCCCGGAGAAGTTAAAAATATCCAGGACACGCAAGCATCCTCCTCTCTATTAAAACCCGGTGCACCGGGAAGCCCCGTCACCGAAGTGGAAAATGTGACTATTTCAGGGATGAAAGATACGGTTCCGACCGCTGATTATATTGTCGGCCCCAATGACAGTCTGCTCATCACCGTAACCAACGCCCCCGAGTATTCTTCCTCTAACACCACCCAAAACGGGCAGCTCCGCGGCAGCCGTGTGGACGGCAAGGGTAACATTCAGGTTCCGATGCTGGGACTGGTCAAGGTAGGCGGCATGACGTTGCCACAGGTCAGAAGCCACATGCAGGACCTGCTGAAACATTACATGCGGGACCCCTCTGTCGTAGTTGAAATCATTGAATACGGCAGCTCTCCCCTGTACCTGTTGGGACAATTTAAAACCCCCGGCGTAGTATACATGGATCGTCCATTTAACGTCCTTCAGGGCATTGCCCGCGGGGGCGGCTACGACAGCGCGTCCGCCAGTCCGCGCTCGGCCAGAATCATCAGAGAAAACAGAATTCTGCCCGTGGATGTCTACGAGCTTTTAATGAGAGCCGACCAGAGCCAGAACATCTGGTTGAAGCCCGGCGACACCATCTTCATGCCCGATAACAAAGACCAGCGCGTCTTTGTCTTCGGCGCGGGCAAAACCGGCATGATTATTCCATTGTCTGCCCAGGGGATGAACATTCTGCAGGCCATTGCCGCTGCCGGACTTCAGGAAATCGGCTACCATTCCCAGAACGTACATCTGATTCGTTCCATTTCCCCCACCAAGGGCCAGTTAATGGTGGTTAACGTGGATGCCATATTGGAAGGGGATGCCATGCCATTGCAGCTTTGTGAAGGCGATGTCATCTACATCCCCAAAAGCGGCATGACCAGTTGGAACGAGGCCATCAGTGAGATCCTGCCGACGTTGCAGGCCTTTGGCGCGATATTGACGCCCTTTGTCCAGTTGAAGTATCTGTTTGACTAAATGAGTAGCAAAAGAACAAACAACCAGTACCATTTAGAGGAAGTCACATGAGCCCCATGAACACCCCCCAGTTGCCGGCGCCGTCCAGACCGGTGGAACAGGCAGAGCAGGAAATAAATCTTTTCGACTATGTCGGCGTGATCATGCGACGTTGGAAGATCGTTGTCTTTTGCCTTTTCGCCGTCTTCCTGATAGTCGCTGTTTACACTTTTTTAATGAAGCCGGTTTACGAGGCATCCGCCACAATTCACGTGAAAGATAATAAATCCAAAGGCATGGTTCTGGGAGATCTCGGACTTAAAGATTCCAACCCCGTCAGCGCGGAAATCGAGCTGCTCAAATCACGCACCAACGCGGAACAGGTTGTCGAACGCCTGCACCTCAACTGGCTTATTTCTAAGAAGTCAGATGGACTCAAGTTTGATATCATGGAATTTACTACCAAGGCAAAAAAGCCTGACTATAAAATCACCTTAACCGGAGCTGATGCTTTTGCCGTGCGGGATAGCGATGGGAATCTTATCGGCAACGGTAAATCCGGTAATATTCTCAAGGTAAAAGACTTCTCATTACTCCTGAACAATGTCAAAGGTGACAAAGGAGACAGTTTCCGTTTGAGGCTTGCTTCCTTAAATGCCACAGCGGAAGGACTGCGCAGGCAGATAAAAGCCAACGAGGTGGGAAGAATGACGGGCATCATCCGGGCATCTTACACTTCGACCGATCCCGCTCTGGCCAGGAATGTCGTCAACGAACTGGTTAACGCTTATATCAATCGTTCCGTGGACGTAAAAGCGGCGGAATCGGCAAGAACAGTTTCTTTCATTGAAAATCAGCTAAAAGAACTGAGCGGGGAACTGAACACCTCGGAAAACAAACTCCAAAACTATAAAAGCCAAACGGGCATCATGCAGCTCGATGGAGAAGCGAACACGATCATCTCCAAGATTTCGGAAATGGAAAGAGAACGGGCCGCCGTCGCGATTCAGAGACAGCAGTTGGATTTTGCGGCCAACTCCATGAAAAACGCAATGAGAAAAGGGGATGTCTATTCACCGGGAAATATGGGAAATGATTCCACGGGCATGGCCATGTCGGCTCTGTCGACAAAACTTTCCGAACTGCAGGTCCAGAAAAGTGAACTCCTGGCCAAGTACACACCCAATCACTATGCTGTGAGAGCGGTTCAGACGCAGATTGATGCCGTACAGAAAAAGATCCTCGCCATTATGGAAACCAGCCGCAATAACCTGGTCAGACAGGAGCAGGCTATCTCCGGTCAGTTGAGCGCCTATGACAGCAAAATCAAAAAACTTCCGGCGGCTGAGCAGGACCTGGCATCCCTCACCCGTGTCTCCAAGGTGAATTCCGACATGTACACCTTTCTTTTGCAAAAACATGAAGAAGCCCGCATCGCCAAGGAATCCACCATCAGCAACCTGGATATCGTTGATCCGGCCAATCTTCCCGAATGGCCGATCAAGCCCAACATTCCGCAAAATCTGCTGCTGGGTCTGATTGGCGGCCTGGCGCTGGGCATCGGCCTGGCCTTCTTCCAGGAATATCTTGACGACACCATTAAAGATCCTGATCAGGCCAAACGCGCCACAGGCATATGCCTGCTTGCCACCATTCCCCCTTTTGTCAGACACGAAACGCAACGCGACGCGTTGCCCCATTTAAAATCGCTTCCCCAGATTGCCGGACGTGATGCGGTTTTAGACGAAGTCGTGCCGAAGAAAAATTATCTCATTACACATGAAGAGCCGAAATCGCTGGCTTCCGAGGCATTTCGCGCCCTGCGCACCGGTCTTCATTTTTCCGCCATCAACAAAGACAAGAAAACCATGCTCTTTACCAGCTCTTTCCCCAAAGAAGGAAAAAGCACCGTCTCTTCCAACACAGCCATTGTGATGGCTCAGACCGGCGCAAAAGTTCTGATTGTTGACTGCGATTTGCGCCGTTCCTCACTGCACGAAAAATTCGGCTGCACCAAAACTCCGGGACTGAGCGAAGTGCTGACCCGGGACGTCACGCTCGAAGACGCGATCAACAAAACGGCCATGCCGGGGCTTGATCTGCTGTGCGCGGGAACGACGCCGCCGAATCCCTCCGAGCTGCTGGGATCGGAGGAAATGCGTCAACTGCTGCTCAGTCAGCGCGATAAATACGATTACATCGTCATTGACGCGCCTCCCGTTCTGGCCGTCACCGACGCGCCGGTGCTGACCATGGTTTCCGATGTTGTTGTCCTGGTGATGGAAGCCGGCCGCGTGCCCATTAAAGCAGCGCAGCACATGCGCGAGATCCTGGGCCGATTGAATGCGCCGATTGCCGGCATCGTCATGAACGACAAGACCGGCAAGGGAGAACAATACAGTTACTACGGTCGCAGCTATTACGGCAAAGCCTACGGCTACCGAAGCGGTTACGGTTATGGATACGGGTACGGCTATGGATATTATTCCGACGAAGAACCGAAGCACGTCAGGAAAGGCAAGCGCTGGGAAAACTACGTCCCCGAAAAAATTCTGAGAAATTTAAAGAAATATATACCGCAATAAAAGATGCAGTGGTATATTGACTTTAATTCACACATGGCAGAGGCTGCCAAAAAATTTATTTTCAAGAAAGGAGTTGAAATATGAAGAAGCTGGGTATCTTAGTTGTATTGATGATGGTAATGGTAACTTTCTCAACAGCGCAGGCGGCAACCAAAGCCGGGGACTTTTCCATCGGTGCGTCTTTGGGCGGATATTTCTTTGAAGGAAACCAGGATTATAAAAATAATATCACCTGGGGCGTACGCGGCGGCTACAATTTTACGGATTATATTGCGACAGAAATCTTCGTTAATTTGGTTCCCTCCGAATTCGAAGAAGAGTACAGAGATGGCGACACAAACAGCGTATATGTAGCCGGCATCGAAGGCATTTTCAATTTGATGCCCGACAGCCGTTTCGTGCCTTATCTGGCCGTCGGCATTGGCGCCATCCATTACACCTCGGATGATAATGATCTCGTTCCCAGCAAAGTCACCGTCGATTACGGCGCGGGCATCAAATTTTTTGCAAGGGAAAATGTAGCCGTGAGAGCTGATGTCCGTCACGTCCTCCCTATCGGTGACGACGATGAATACGGCGACAACCCGCACAGCATTCATAATGATTTAATGGCCACGGTGGGTTTCACATATTACTTCAACTTCGGCGGTAATAAATAAATCATTATTGCGAAACGAAAGCTTTGCATAATGCCTATTGTGTCATTTCGAGAAGCGAAAACGACGAGAAATCTTTCTTTTATATTATTATGTTATAAGATTTCTCCCTTCGGTCGAAATGACAATAGGGATGGTCGAAATGACAATTTGATCATTATTCAAAGGTTTTGAAACGTTTAAAAGAAATTTTTCATTTATTACGAATAAAGTTTGCGTAGTCTTTTGAGAAGCATCGTTTGAAAGTGGAAAGCAAAACGTTCATTTTCAGCCCTTTGAACCGTTTTTGCTTTCCACTTTTCATTTTAAAAAATCATGATCGATTATCATTGCCATCTTCTGCCCGGGATTGACGACGGACCGGCCGCCATGGACGAATCCCTGGAAATGGCGGCAGCGCTTCATCAGGCCGGATTCCGGACAATTTACTGCACGCCTCATTTGTTGAAAGGACACTATGATGTCGATAACAAAGCTGTCCTTTCCGCACTCTCCGAGCTGCGCAAGAGATTAAGCGATGAAAGAATCGATGTCGACATTCTTCCCGGACGGGAATACTATCTGGACGAATTTCTCGGCCATTATCTCAAACACCCGATGCTGATGGGCAAAACAAAATACATCATGGTCGAAATTCCCAATTACGCGCCGGCCGGCTACGTCAAGGAAGCCTGTTTCCGGATCAAATGCGGCGGCTTTATTCCGATGATTGCCCATCCCGAGCGATGCAGGCTCTTTGCGGCCAATCACAAGCACAAACCTTCTTTTTTCAGCTTCGGAGCCAAAAGAAAAATATCCGAGGCGACAGCTAAAAAAATCGAGCTGATCAGTTATCTGAAAAACATCGGTTGCGCTTTTCAGGGCAATCTCGGCAGTTTTTACGCCATATACGGGCCGGACGTCCAGCGGACGGCAAACTATCTGAAAGATCATAAAATTTACACCCATTACGGAACCGATGCCCATTCCCTGAAAAGCATCAATCTCATCGCTAAACGCGCCAAGGATGAAAAACGAAAACTGAAGATCGAAGCATAAAAAGTAAAGAGTAAGGAGAGAGGGGTAAAGAGTAAAAAGTAATTTTTTTATAACGCCTATCACCTATCACCTATCGCCTATTACTACATTTAAACAAGGAGAAAACATGTCCAGTTCAAATCACAAAAACAATCTCATGAAAAAAATTCAAAATGCCGAGGCAATGATTGGCGTTATCGGATTGGGGTATGTCGGGCTGCCGCTTGCCCTGGCTTATGCTGAAAAAAACTTTCAGGTTTTAGGCTTTGATGTGGATACCAACAAAATTAAAGCACTCAAAAGCGGCACCAGCTACATATCGCATATCGACGCCGGCAACGTAAAACAGGTTGTCCAATCCGGAAAACTTTCCGCCACCACAGACTTTTCAAGACTGGGCGAGCCCGACGCCATTATCATCTGCGTCCCGACGCCTCTGACGCCTCAGCTTGACCCGGATATGTCCTATATCGTCAAGACAACGGGGCAAATCAGAAATTGCCTTCGCGCAGGTCAACTGATCGTTCTGGAATCGACAACCTATCCGGGCACCACGGAAGAACTGGTCAGGAATATGCTGGAGCAAACCGGCCTGAAATGCGGCCGTGATTTTTATCTGGCTTTTTCGCCCGAGCGCGAAGATCCCGGCAACAAAAATTTTTATACCACCACCATCCCCAAAGTCGTCGGCGGCGTGAATAAAGACAGCGGCGATCTGGCGCAGACCCTGTACGAAAAAGCCATTCAGCAGGCGGTTCGCGTGGGCAACGCGCGCACGGCCGAAGCCGTCAAGCTGACGGAAAATATTTTCCGCGCCGTCAACATCGCCATGGTCAACGAACTCAAAATCATTTACGAAAAAATGGACATCGATATCTGGGAAGTTCTCGACGCCGCGTCCACCAAGCCTTTCGGCTTTATGCGCTTCAACCCCGGACCGGGTTGGGGCGGGCATTGCATACCGCTCGATCCGTTCTACCTGACCTGGAAAGCGCGCGAATGCGGCATTGATACAAAATTCATCGAACTGGCCGGAGAAGTCAACCGCCTGATGCCCGGATACATCATCGGCAAACTTCAGCAGGCGCTCAACGAAAAAGGCAAATCCATCAAGGGCAGTAAACTGATGATCCTCGGTCTTGCCTATAAAAAAGATATTAATGATACGCGGGAAACGCCCGCATTCCCCATCATGAGCAAGCTTCGCGCGATGGGAGCGAAACTGTCTTATCATGACCCGTTCGTTGCCGAACTGAAGCGCACGCGACAATGGCCGGAAGCTCTAGTTTTGAAATGCCAGAAATTGACGGAAAAGACGATTGCCGACAAGGACGCCATCATTATCATCACCGACCATACGCCCGTTGATTACAAGTTAGTCGCCCGACACGCCAGGCTGATTATCGACAGCCGCGGCGTTTACAAAAAACAAATGAAAAACCTGGTCAAAGCCTGATGGGGCAATGGGTGGGGCAATGGGGTCAAATCTTTACTCTTGACATTTGCTGATGCTGGCTCAGGCCTGCAGCCTGAATCTAAACATTTCTGAAACATTTCGGAGCCGGCAGAATGCCCGCTCCAGCTCAAAGGAATGACGGCGGACCCATCGCCTATAGCCTTAAACCTTGACATTCGACCTATTTATGGACTATAATCAGTCCACTTCTTACCAGGAGAATGATTCATGAAATTATCCAGTCAGATAAAACCGATAAGTTATCTGAAAGCGCATGCGGCAGAAATTGTACGCAATATGAATGCCAGGCACGAGCCGCTTGTCATCACTCAGAACGGTGAAGCAAAAGTAGTCATCCAGAACATTGAAAGCTATGAACAGACGCTGGAAACAATGGCGCTCTTAAAAATATTGGCAATTGGTAATCAGCAAATCAAAGAAGGAAAAGTTGAACATGCCACTGCTGTTATTAAACGATTAAGAGAGACCCGGGAATCTCGCTGATGCCCTTTGAGGTTTTTTTGACAGCCGACGCGGTACGGGACATTGAAGAACTCTATCAATACATAGCCCGACACGATAGTCCCGGCAAGGCACAAAACATACTGACGAAAATTGAAAAAACATTTGGCAGTCTTGCCGAAAAACCGGAGCGCGGCGTTTATCCCGGAGAATTGTTAGCGTTAGGTATTCGTGACTATCGCGAAATATTTTTCAAACCATACCGGATCATTTACAAGATCATTAACAACAAGATTTACATTCTCCTTATTGTGGACGGACGCCGCGACATGCAATCATTGCTGCAGCGCCGCATTCTTGAAAAATGATTTTTCCCCTGACTTCTGACTCTTTACACTTTTTGGCTGGTTCAGGCTTGCAGCCTGAATCACAACATTTCGAAACATTTCGGAGCCGGCAGAATGCCCGCTCCAGCTCAAGATAACCTATAGCCCATCGCCCATAACCTATTATCCATTCCCTGCCGCAAGGCAAAAACAAAAAGGAGGAGACAACCATGATCAAACGTTCGCTTGGCTGGCTTCCGGATTATCCGGATTTCAGGGACTACACAGAAAAAACCGAAGAAGTCAGAAGCATATTGCAACCGGCAAAAAACGGGCGCGGCGGCGGCCGGAATCTCAGTCGAACCGTCCCCGAAACACAGCGACGCGCGGCAAAACTTCCCGCCACCGTTGATCTGCGTCCCTGGTGCTCCCCCGTTGAAGACCAGGCCGGGCTCGGTTCCTGCACCGCGCACGCCGGCGTCGGTATCATCGAGTACTATGAACGCAAAGCCTTCGGCCGGCACACCGACGCCTCGCGCCTCTTCCTTTACAAAGTCACCCGCAACCTGATGAAAGCCAAAGGCGACACCGGCGCCTATCTGCGGACGACCACTGGTGCCATGGTCCTCTTCGGCGTCCCCCCGGAAGACTACTGGCCCTATACCGACGACGAGAAGGACTTTGACAAAGAGCCCAACGCCTTCACCTACGCCTTTGCCTCCAATTTTCAGACCATTAAATACTTCCGGCACGATCCCCCGAATACCAAACCGGAAAAGCTGCTTGACAACCTCAAAACCTGGCTGGCCAAAGGACACCCCGCCATGTTCGGATTCACCGTTTACAGCTCCATCGAGCAGGCGGACAAAACAGGGCGCATCCCCTTCCCCTCGGCAAAAGAGAAAATCGAAGGCGGACACGCCGTCGTCGCCATCGGCTATGACGATAAAATCAAAATAAAAAATCAACACAGCAAAACTGAAACCACAGGCGCAATCCTGATCAGAAACTCCTGGGGCGCAGGCTGGGGCGAAAACGGCTACGGCTGGCTGCCCTATGAATACATCAACAAAGGCCTGGCCGAAGACTTCTGGACCATCCTCAAAAAAGAATGGCTCGACACCGACGCTTTCGCCGAATAAATGTCATTTCTGTGGGCTGGTTGTTGGCTGGTTCAGGCTTGAAGCCTGAATCGCAACATTGCCGAAAACATTTCGATCACCCATTACCTATTACCTATCGCCTATCGCCCATCGCCTATGCCTATAGCCTATAACCCATAACCCATCACCTATAACCTGTTTTATATAACCTATTACGGAGGATCCCATGGCAGCAAAAAAAATCGCTACTTCAAAAAAAGCCACATCACCCAAGCAAAACTCGTCTGTTTCCGTTTCACCCTCAGGCGAAGCATTTCCGCTTCCCACAGACAAAGATTACGCAAAAGAACTTAAGCGTCTACAAAAAATCGTTGCAGAGCAGCGCAAACTCGACCGTGAAATCGTGGTCGTCATGGGCGTCGGTTTCGTGGGCGCCGTTATGGCCGGCATTGTCGCCGATGCCGTCGACAAAAAGACCGGCAATCCCAACAAATTCGTCATCGGCATGCAGAGGCCCTCTGCCCGTTCCTACTGGAAGATTCCGTATCTCAACAGCGGCATCGCCCCCGTCGAAGCGGAGGACCCCGAAGTCGCCCCGCTCATTGCCCGCTGCGTCAAAGAAAAGAAAACCCTGACCGCAAGCTTCACTTACGATGCTCTCAGTCTCGCCGATGTCGTCGTCGTCGATGTGCAGTGCGATTATTTTAAAGAAAAGCTCGGCGATTGCCGCCAGGGACATGCCGAAATCAAAGCGCTCGAAGACAGCCTGAAAATCATCGGCGAAAATATCAACCCGCAATGCCTCGTGCTGATCGAAACCACCGTGCCGCCGGGCACCACCGAATACGTCGCCTATCCCATCATGAAAAAAGCCTTCGAGCAAAGAGGCATCCAAAGCGAACCGCTGCTTTCCCATTCCTACGAGCGCGTCATGCCGGGGCGCGAATACGTCGCCTCCATCCGTGACTTCTGGCGCGTCTGCAGCGGCATCAACGAGACCGCCCGTAAAAAAGTGGCCAAATTTCTCTCGGAAGTCCTCAATGTCGATAAATTCCCCCTCACGATTTTAGATCGTCCGATAGAAAGCGAAACCTGTAAAATTGTCGAAAACTCCTATCGCGCCACCATCCTGGCTTTCCTGGACGAATGGAGCCTCTTTGCCGAAAGAAACGGCGTTGATCTCATCAAGGTCATCAAAGCCATCAAAGTGCGCCCCACCCATTCCAATATGATTTTCCCGGGACCGGGAATCGGCGGCTACTGCCTGCCCAAAGACGGCGGCCTGGGCGTGTGGTCCTACAACAAACTCATGGGCTTTGAAGACGACATCTTCAAACTCACCCCCATGGCCATCGACATCAACGACACCCGCGCCCTGCATGCGGCAGAGCTTGTCCGCGATGCCCTGCGCAACATGAGCAAAATCGTCGCCGCCTCGAAAGTCGCCGTTCTCGGCGCTTCCTATCGCGAAGATGTCGGCGATACCCGCTACAGCGGCTCCGAAGCCCTGGTACGCAAACTCACCGAAATGGGCGCCGAAATAGACATTCACGATCCCTACGTCAAACAATGGCCGGAACTCGAAAAGCAGGATATCTATCCCGCCCCTGGCCACTCCTGGGCGCGCTTCTTCCGCAATCAGGACAAACTTAAAGAAACCTGCGTCAAGAAAGATATTGCCGATGTCATCAAAGGCGCCGACGCCGTTGTCCTCGCCGTCAAACACGAACCCTACCTGAAGCTGGATCCGGACAAAGTCATGAAAATGGCCGGCAGACCCATCGCCATCATTGATTGCTTTGGAATTCTGGATGACGATAAGATTCGCCGCTATCTGGAACTGGGCTGCGAAGTCAAAGGCCTCGGCCGCGGCCACATCAAACGAATTAAAGATCAGGCAATAGGTAATAGGTAATAGGTAATAGGCGATGGGTTATGGGTTATGGGTTATGGGTCATAGGTCATAGGTGATAGGTGATAGGTGATGGCGGGATTTCAGGAATTAAAAGTTTGGCAGCTTGGTAAAGAACTGGCTGTGGCGATATATAAAATTACAAATGAAAAAAAATTCAAAGCAGATTTCGGATTAACTGATCAAATCAGGAGGGCTGCTGTCAGCATTCCCAGCAATATTGCTGAAGGTGATGAACGTGGCTCAAACAAAGATGCAGTAAGATTTCTATACATCGCCAAGGGTTCTTTGGCAGAGCTAAGAACCCAATTGATAATAGCAAATGAAATTGGTTATATTGATACAATAACGCTTAATGATATGAATCAAAAATGTCAGACACTTGGCAAAATGATCGGCAGTTTAATTAAATCGCGCTGCACCACCCCATAACCCATAACCCATAACCTATTACCCATAACCTATTACCCATAGCCCATTGCCCATCACCTATCGCCCATAACCTATAGCCTTTTTATTTTGAACATTGAACTTTTTCCTTCAGCCTTCATCCTATTTTGTCGTTCCGAATCCGCCGAAGGCGCGTACTGTTTTCTGAGCTTGCATAAAAAAAGCGATACATTATAATAAAAAACAGAGTTAAACCCTACAATAGAGGAGTTAAGAAAAATAAATACTATTACCATGGAAACGATCTACAGAAAAATCATAGATCTCCAGCGGGATGTAGCACAAATTAAAAAAAGCCTTATCGAAGACCCCGAGTTGCGTGAAGATTTTATTTCGCGGATGAAAGACATCGACCTCGAAAAAACAATCATCGTTAAAGACTTCGAAAAACGATACGGCTTGAAATAATGTACAAACTCGCGATCAAAATAAGCCTGGATAAAAAATTCAAGAATCTCCAGAAAAAAGACAAGGAAATGTTGCAGTTAATTAATCGGAAGGTCATGGATATTCTTGAAGATCCGCATCGTTTCAAACCCTTAAGAAAGCCATAGCAAAACAAGCGCAGAGTTCACATAGGCGGTTCTTTTGTACTGGTATATGAGATAAACGAAACAGAAAAAATAGTGACACTACTTGATTTCGATCATCATGATAATATTTATAAAACTTGATCTTTTATCCACAGACGTCATGCCGGTGAAAACCGGCATCCACCCAGACGTCTTCCCGGCGGAAGCCGGGAACCAGTTTAAATAATTCCTGGATTCCCGCCAGGATCACGCGGGAATGACATGGCCGTGCTGGATTCCAGTTAGCCCCACGCTGGAACAACCAGATTTGTCCCATAACCTATAGCTATAGCCTATAACCTATAACCTATAACCTATTACCTATCACCCATTACCCGCTATTAAGGAGATTTTCATGGATTTCATTGATTTAAAAACACAACAAAGCAGAATTCAGGAAGCATTAAACAGCAACATCCAGAAAGTTTTAAATCACGGCGGTTACATCATGGGACCGGAAATCAAGCAGCTTGAAACAAAACTTGCCGCTTATACCGGAACCAAGCACGCCATCAGTTGCGCTTCGGGAACCGACGCGCTGTTAATGGCGCTCATGGCCTACGGTGTTAAACCCGGCGATGCCATTTTTACCACCCCATTTACTTTCATCGCCACGGCTGAAGTCATCAGCCTGCTGGGCGCCATGCCGGTCTTTGTCGACATCGATCCCAAAACCTACAACATCGATCCGGCCAAACTCGCCCTGGCCATCAAAGCCCTAAAATCAAATGATCCTTCTATTTACCCATTACCTATTACCCCTAACCCATTACCTATTACCCCTCGCGGCGTCATCCCCGTCGATCTCTTCGGCCTTACCGCCGACTACGATGCCATCGAATCCATTGCCAAAGAACACGGATTATTTGTCATTGAAGACGCCGCGCAGTCATTCGGCGCAAAATACAAAGATAGAATGGCCTGCTCGTTTGGCAACATCGGCTGCACATCCTTTTTCCCGGCTAAACCGCTGGGTTGTTATGGTGATGGCGGCATGTGTTTCACCAACGATGATCATCTGGCAGAAATTATGGCATCCATCCGCGTGCATGGAAAAGGCGGACATAAATACGACAACGTCCGCATCGGCATCAACGGTCGCCTCGACACCTTACAGGCAGCCATTCTTCTGGCCAAATTCGAGATATTCCCTGAAGAAGTCGAACTGCGCCAAACCGTCGCCCAACGCTACACCGACTTATTGACCAATAACCTATCACCTATAACCTCTGACCAGCGCCCTGCGCTTATTACCCCTTACCTGCCGCGCGGAGCGCGGTCCGCCTGGGCCCAATATTCACTTCTGGCCAGGGATGAAGACCATCGCACAGCCATACTGAAAAAACTTCAGGATAATAAAATTCCTTCAGCGATTTATTATCCCAAACCACTGCATATGCAAGATGCCTTCGCCGATTTAGGATACAAGAAAGGCGACTTCCCCGTGAGCGAAGACAGCGCCAGCCACATCTTCAGCCTCCCCATGCATCCGTATCTCACGACACAGGATCAAGAAAAGATAGTAGAAATACTAGCTCGTAGCTGATAGCTGATAGCTCGTAGGTGATGGGTCAGAGGTCATAGGTCATAGGTTATAGCTGATAGCTCATAGCTAAATAAAGATAGGTGCTCAAAAAATGGAAGATAATTCGAAATTAGGGTATGAAAATCTTGTAGTATGGCAAAGGGCTATCGAATGGTCATGTTCAATTATTAATATTTCAGAAGACTTAAAAACAGAGCGCAAGCATTATAGATTAATAGAGCAACTTGAATCCGCCAGCACATCCGTTGCTATGAACATAGCCGAAGGCAAGGGCAGATACTCAAAAAAAGAATTCGTACAATACCTATTTATTGCGCGAGGTTCCTTATACGAAACAGTTACTTTGCTTGAAATATTTAATAAGCAAAAATGGTTAGATACATCAATATTCATAAAGATAAAGTATGAAGCAATAGAAATAGCTAAAATGTTAAACAGTCTTATTAAAGCTATCAAATCAACTAAACAATCATCTATATCACATGAGCCATGAGCACATGAGCCATGAGCTATGAAATATGAGCCATGAGCTATGCGCTATCTCCTATGAAACTTTGTACAATCATCGGCGCCAGGCCTCAATTCATAAAAACGGCCGCGGTATCTCGCGCTATTGCCGAGCATAATCGTGTTAAAACTCAATCTTCGAATATCACGGAGATTATCATTCATACAGGCCAGCACTATGATGATGAGATGTCGGCCATTTTTTTCAGAGAACTGGAAATTCCCGAACCAAAGCATAACCTAAACATAGGTTCCGGTGCGCACGGTAAGCAGACTGGAGAAATGCTCGCAGCTATTGAAAAAGTACTGATAAAGGAAAATCCAAATTGGGTGCTTGTATATGGAGACACTAATTCAACACTGTCAGGTGCGCTTGCAGCTGCAAAGCTACACATTCCTATCGCACATATAGAAGCAGGCCTGAGGAGTTACAATCGGCTGATGCCTGAAGAAATCAACAGAGTCGTGGCAGATCATATTTCTCATCTGTTACTTTGTCCCAGTCAGGTCGCAGTCAACAATCTCTCTGCAGAAGGGATTTCCAAGGGAGTAAAAATTGTGGGAGATGTCATGGCTGACGCGCTTCAGTTTGCTGTCCGACATATCCAGACAAAAGCGGACATAAAGAAAAAATTTCAGTTGCAAAACAAAACATACCTTCTAGCAACAATTCACCGCGCAGAGAATACTGATAATAAAAAACGTCTTCAAAATATTATCAGCGCGTTGAATGCATTGGAGGAAACGATCATCCTGCCTATTCATCCCCGCACAAGGAAGATACTTCATGATATGAATCTGCTCCTAAAGCCCCATGTTAGAATAATTGATCCCGTGGGTTATTTTGATATGATTGCATTGGAATATTCAGCCAGGATGATTCTTACTGATTCAGGCGGCATACAAAAAGAGGCTTACTGGCTTAAAGTACCCTGCATTACTCTGCGGGATGAAACGGAATGGGTAGAAACTGTCGAAAACGGATGGAACAAACTAACGGGAGCCAACACAATCGCAATTATAGATGCCGTACATAATTTTATGCCACCCGCTGAACAGGCAACTCTATATGGAGATGGACAAGCGGCAAGCCGAGTTTTGCAAGAGATCTTGAACTATACGGAAAGGAAATAACAACCATGATTACAAAAAATATCGCGGTGATTGGAAGCGGCTACTGGGGTAAAAACCTCGTCCGTAATTTTTATCAACTGGGTGTTCTCAAAACGATTTGTGACGGAGCACAATCCATTCGGGAAGATATGGCCAAAACATATCCCGACGTTTCCATCACTGATGATTACGGTAAAATTCTTAAAGATAAACACATCAGCGGCGTCGTCATTGCCGCACCGGCCGAACGTCACTTTGAAATCGCCGAAAAAGCGCTCGATGCCGGCAAAAATGTCTTTGTTGAAAAACCGCTATCACTAAACCAGATGGACGGAGAAAAACTTGTCAAGCTCGCCGCGCAAAAGAAAAAAATCCTTTTTGTCGGACACATCCTAAATTATCATGCCGCCGTCATCAGACTGAAAGAAATGATCAAAGCCGGAAAAATCGGAAGACTTCAATACATCTATTCACGCCGCTTGAGCCTCGGAAAAATAAGACGCGAAGAAAACATTCTCTGGTCATTTGCGCCGCACGATATTTCCATTATCCTGAGCTTGACCGGCGAAGAACCCTGCTATGTCGATTCCGTCGGCAGCAACTTTCTTCATGCCCGGATTGCCGATGTCACCATGACCAATCTCAAATTCCCTTCAGGCATCGGCGCGCACATCTTTGTGAGCTGGCTTAATCCCTACAAAGAGCAAAAGCTGGTGATCGTCGGCAGCAACGGCATGCTGGTTTTTGACGACACAGAACCCATTGAAACAAAACTGGTTCATTATCCGCACACCATCGATTGGCAGAACGGCACGCCCGTACCCAACAAAGCGGAAAGCGTACCGATCGATATTAAAGACATCTGGGAAGAACCTCTGAAAGCCGAATGCAAAGCATTTCTATCCGCCATTGAAACCCACACCAAACCCTTGACCTCCGGCGAAGAAGGCCTGCGCGTTTTAAAAATCCTTGAACTCAGCCAGCAATCCCTCGAACAAAAAGAGTCTCTTCCCTCGTCCCCATTACCTATCACCTATAACCCATTACCCGCTTGCGAGCACCCCTCACCTGCGGCCCGAAGCTATTTTGCGCATGAATCTGCCGTAATAGATAAAGGTTGCGAAATAGGTTCAGGGACGAAGATTTGGCACTTCTCCCACATCCTTGCCGGCTCCAAGGTCGGAGAGAATTGCAACATCGGCCAGAACGTCGTTGTCGGACCCGATGCAACAATCGGCAACAAATGCAAAATACAAAACAACGTAAGTGTCTATAAAGGCGTCACCCTGGAAGACGGCGTCTTCTGCGGACCGTCGATGGTCTTTACCAACATCTACAATCCCCGGGCGGAAATCGGCAAGATGGATCAGGTTCGCCCCACGCTTGTCAGGAAAGGTGCCACCATGGGCGCCAACTGCACCATCGTTTGCGGACACACCATCGGTTCCTATGCATTCATCGGCGCCGGCGCAGTCGTCACAAAAGATGTTCCCGATTACGCCCTGATGGTCGGCAATCCCGCCAGACAGATCGGCTGGATGTGCCAGTGCGGCGAAAAATTAAACACAAAATTAAAATGCCCGGTCTGTAAGAAACAATACAAAAAAACTAAGGCAGGCTTACTCCTGACACCTGACACCTAACGCTTTACGGTCCCATTACCTATTACCCATTACCTATTACCCATTACCTATGACCCATTACCTATGACCTGTTGTTTTTACTCCTTACACCTAACTCTTCACTCTTGACTGTTTTCAGCGGCCTTCGGTCTAACCACCTAACGTCTTACACAGAAATCGAAAAAAACGCTTGTTGACAAAAAATAAATATAAAGTACAATTGTACACATGAAAATTATTGCTGATACAAATACGTTTCTGGCAGTGGCGCTAAACGAGCCTGAAAAAGACATTATCATCCGGCTTACAGAAGGTCATTCCCTGGTAGCGCCTGAAGTATTGCCGTTTGAAATAGGTAATGCTTTAACATCTATGATGAAAAGGAAAACATTAAAAGTCAATGAAGTCATTTTAGTTTGGGATGTTATCCAAAATATACCAGTCGATTTACGGAGAATCGACATCAAAGCGGCTTTGAATATAGCAATGCAACACAACTTATATGCATACGATGCCTATTTTTTGGAATGTGCACGTAATTTACGCAGCCCATTATTAACACTCGATCAACGAATGAAAAGTGTTGCCCGGACAATAGGCATCAAAATTATGGAGTAAATAATATGAAAGTCTATACCTATTCAGAAGCGAGACAACGCTTTACAGAAGTGCTTAATATCGCAAGAGAAGAAGATGTCATCATAAAAAGGCGGGATGGAGAAATCTTCAAGATTGTTTTCAAGAAAATGACAAAGTCACCTTTTGATGTCACAGGCATAAAAACTAAAGCGAAAACAAAAGATATACTTGCCGCTATAAAAGATTCAAGAGAAACTAAAACTGAATAGAAAACCATGCACTGAAAGCTTTGCACAACTCAACATTACGAAAGCTTTGCATAATGATCAAATTGTCATTTCGACCGAAGGGAGAAATCTTATAACGTCTTATTATAAAAGAAAGATTTCTCGTCGCTTGCGCTTCTCGAAATGACACAACAGGTATTATGCAAAGGTTGCGCCTTAACTTTAAACTTTGAACATAGAACCGTCTTTTTCTTAACCCTTTACTCTGAAATAATATTTTGTTAGCGTTACAAAAGAAAAGAGGAGGTAAATATGCAAAGAATAATTATTAATGTCAAAGATGACAAAAAAATAAACGCGCTAGTCAGCTTTTTGAAAGAGATTAGTTTTATTGATGTTGAACGCCAAGAAAAAAAAGTATCAGCGACATCAGGAAAAGGTGACTTAAAAAAGTTGTTTGGCATATGGCGTACCAGGCACATCACACTTGCAGACATCAGAAATAAAGCATGGCGGTAAATATGATTCTGTGTGATACGAACGTTATCATTGAAGTCCTTAAAAAGAATCAAGCAGTAATTCAGACAATAGAGAAGATCGGTATTGATAAAATAGCCATAAGCGTTGTAACGGCTATGGAACTATACTATGGCGCATTAAATAAAATGGAACTCAAAAAGATAAAGCTTCATTTGTCATCAATCAGAATTTTTCATATCGACGAGGACATCTCGATTGCTGCCTCGGAACTCATTGAACGATACGCAAAAAGCCATGGGCTACAAATACCGGATGCCCTGATTGCTGCAACAGCGCTAAGCCACAGGCTCAAGCTTTATACATGCAATAAAAAAGATTTCGTGTTTATTGAAAAAATCAGTTTATACTAACTATTCACTTTTCACGTTTCACTCTTCACTGTTCGATTTACTTAACTACTTAAATCTTAAAACTTAACTACCCTTATTTTTGCTTGAAAAGCATCAAGCATTGTGTGAAAATACTTACAAGTCAATACAGAACAACTTTTTTAAACAGATCAACTGAGGTAATCTGGTTATGTTAACAGAATATATTGAAGAAGCTTTAAGACGAGCACGCTATGAATTGATTGACGATGATGAACCCTACTACGGTGAAGTCTCAGAACTCAAGGGTGTTTGGGCAAATGGGAAAACGCTTGAAGAATGCAGAGAAAATTTAAAGGAAGTCATTGAAGGTTGGATCTTGATTAGTCTTAAGAAAGACTTACCGGTTCCGAGCCTGGGAACACGTGAAATAAAGGAACTAAAGATTGCGGCAGGTTAAATGTCAAAACTCAATAGCCAACAACCCACACAAGCAGGATATTGGTGTTGATCTCTTGAAAAAAATTCTCAGACAAGCGGATATTCAACGAGATGAATGGGAAAAATCTTAACCCATAACCCATAGCCTATAGCCCATCGCCTATCGCCTATAACCTGTTTTCTATGACCTATTACCTGCCGCAAGGCACCCATTACCTATTACCCATTACCCATTACCCATTACCCATTACCTATGACCTATTTGCTATCAGCTATGAGCTATGAGCTATTTGCTCTTTACTCCTAACACCTTACGCCTAACGGTCCTATTACCCATTACCGGTTATCTACATTTGGATTTTACCAAATTTTTGATTTTCTCTCAGCCGTGTGGTAATGTAATAAAAACCAAAATTACATATAGAACGAGATTAAAAGAGGACAATTATGGGAACATCAGTAAAATATAAAAAGCAAATAATGGATTTAGCTGAAAATCTTAAAGAAGATAAAGTCAAAGAACTTATTTCATTTGCCCAGTTTCTTAAGGCCAAACAGGAAGGATTTTCTTATTCAAAAATAGAAGACAGCGCGGAATACGTACGAAAATTAAGATCTCGGGAAACCCGCCGAAACATAACGGGAAGAGATTACATCGAAGAGATTATTAAATGGCAAAAATCAGGCTGCTAGTCGATACGGATATTCTTATTGATTACCTCAAAAAGGTCAAATCAGCCAAAATTCTTTTTTCCAACGATGTCCTGGATATTTTCTGTTCAATTCTCAGCAAAAAAGAGTTGCTCAGCAAACCCGGACTAAGCTCATCTGAAAGAAAAAAAATCGACAACATTTTATCCAAGCTAAAAATTCTAAAAATTGACAACGAAATAACCAACAAATACATGTTACTGCTTGAAAAATATGGGATGCATCGCGCGACAATGCCGGACTACATCATTGCCGCAACCGCATGGGCAAAGAATCTACCATTACTTACAAGAAACAAAAAACACTTTGAACACATTAAAGAAATAAAATTGATTCCCCCGTATCAAGATAAAAACATTAACCGACTATGATTTTTCAAGGTACTTAAATTTTTTCTTCAGCCTTCAGCCTGACACCTACGAGCTATGAGCCATGAGCCATGAGCTACGAACTATTCGCTATGAGCTATGAGCTATTTGCTCTTTACTTCTAACACCTTACGCCTAACGCCTAGCGCCTGACTCTTTACGGTCCTATTACCTGCCGCAAGGCACCTATTACCCATAACCTATTTTTCAAGGAGCTTTAATTTATGTCTAACTACCTCGTTACCGGCGGTGCCGGATTCATCGGCTCCAACATCGTTGAAGAGCTTGTAAAACGCGGAGAAAAAGTCCGCGTGCTTGATAACTTCTCCACCGGCAAACGCCACAACATCGAACCTTTTCTCGATAAAATTGAACTTATAGAAGGCGACGTCCGCAGCTACCATATCGTACGCGAAGCCGCAGAAGGTATCGATTACATATTACACGAAGCCGCCCTGCCCTCCGTGCCCCGTTCCATCCGCGACCCCATCACATCCAACGAAGTCAACGTTGTCGGCACTCTCAACATCCTTCATGCCGCCAAAGATGCCAGCGTCAAGCGCGTCGTATTCGCCTCCTCTTCATCTATTTATGGCGAAACACCCGAACTCCCCAAGCATGAAGGCATGATGTTGTCCCCCTTATCGCCCTACGCCGTTTCCAAACTAGCCGCCGAAAAATATTGTTCTGTTTTTACCAAAGTCTATGGGCTGGAAACGGTCGCCTTGCGTTATTTCAATGTATTCGGCCCGCGGCAAGACCCTACATCGCAATACTCCGCCGTCATCCCGAAATTCATCACCGCCATCATGAACAACCGCAAACCAACCATTTACGGCGACGGCGAACAAAGCAGGGATTTTACATTTGTTTCCAATGTGGTGAACGGCAACATCCTGGCCGCAACCACACCGGGCATTGCTGGTATTGCTGTTAACTGCGCCTGCCATGGACAAATCACACTCAACTATCTTGTAAAAAAGATTAACGAGATTCTGGGCAAAGACATCAAACCCGAATACGCCGCCCCCAAACCGGGCGATATCAAACACTCCTATGCCGCAGTTGAAGCTGCCGAAAAATATTTAGGCTATAAACCCAGCGTCCTTTTCGATGAAGGATTGCAAATGACTGTTGACTGGTATAAAGGAAAATCCTGAAACTAAATTTCTTTGTGAGCAAATAATGAATTTAAAAAACAAGAAAATTTTAGTAACCGGTGCTGATGGTTTTATCGGTTCGCATCTAACAGAAGAACTTGTTCGATGTGGTTATGATGTACGAGCATTTGTCTTCTATAATTCATTCAATTCATGGGGGTGGCTCGATACGTTGCCTAAAAAAGCACTGGCAAAAATTGATATCTTCGCCGGCGACATCCGTGATCCAAATGGTGTGAGAAAAGCCATGAAGGATATAGATATTGTTTTTCATCTTGCAGCGCTTATCGCCATACCGTTCAGCTACCATTCTCCAGACAGTTATGTTGACACAAATGTCAAGGGCACATTGAATGTCCTCCAGGCAGCGCGAGACAGCAATTGCAGCAGGGTTTTAATAACATCAACTTCCGAAGTTTATGGCACTGCCCAATATGTACCCATTGATGAAAAACATCCTTTTCAAGGACAGTCACCCTATTCCGCAACAAAAATCGGCGCTGACCGGATCGCAGAAAGCTTCTATCGCAGCTTTAACACACCTGTGACGATAGTCAGACCATTTAATACATACGGCCCGCGACAGTCCGCCCGTGCAGTGATCCCAACCATCATTACCCAGTTGCTTAATGGTGAAAAGAAAATCAAACTGGGCAGTATGCGCCCGACCCGCGACTTTAATTTCGTCAAAGATACCGCTGCCGGTTTTATCGCAATTGCGGAAACGCCAAAAACAATCGGCGAAGAAATTAACATAGCGTCGCAGAAGGAAATAACCATCGGCCAGATTGCTGCGGAAATTATCAACCAGATTAATCCGAAGGCAAAAATAGTAAGCGATGATATTCGTCTTCGACCGGAAAAAAGTGAAGTAGAACGCCTTTTAGGCAGCAACGAGAAGATACGAAAGCTGACAGGGTGGCGACCGAAATATACTTTGAAACAAGGGTTAAAGGAAACCATCGAATGGTTCAAGGATAAAGAAAATCTGCGGCAGTATAAATCCGATATCTATAATGTTTGAAAAAATCGTCACTTTTATCAAAGAACTCTATCCTAATGAAAATCCTGTGCCTTTGCATGCGCCTAGATTTTTGGGGAATGAAAAAAAATATCTGATAGATTGCATAGATACCACCTATGTTTCGTATGTGGGTCAATATGTAACCCGCTTTGAAGAACTAATCCGACAATATACAGGCGCAAAATACAGCGTAGCCGTATCAACCGGCACAGCCGCACTGCATACGGCACTGCTTCTCGAAGATGTCAAGCCAAATACGGAGGTTATCACCCAACCATTAACATTTGTCGCCACAGTTAATGCTATTGCTTATTGTGGTGCACAACCTGTTTTTGTGGATGTCGAAAAATCGACACTAGGACTTGATCCGCAAAAATTAAATGATTTTTTAATCAATCACGCTGTGTTAAAAGCAGATGGTCTGTGTTACAATAAAGCAACTGGAAGATTAATAACAGCCTGTGTTCCAATGCATACATTTGGACATCCCGCGCGGATTGATCAAATTATAGAAGTATGCAGTAAATATAATATCCCCGTTATTGAAGATGCTGCTGAGTCGCTTGGCAGTTTCTATAAAGACAAACACACAGGCACCTACGGAACAATGGGCATTTTGAGTTTTAACGGCAATAAGCCTGTAACAACCGGCGGTGGCGGAATGGTTATTACGAATGATGAGAGTCTTGCAACGAAGGCAAAGCACATGACCACAACGGCCAAAAAACCGCATCCGTGGGAATTTGTGCATGATATGGTTGGGTATAATTACCGTATGCCCAATATAAATGCCGCTGTGGGCTGTGCCCAAATGGAGCGAATCACAGAAACACTGGAAAATAAGCGCAACACAGCAATGATTTATAAAAATTTCTTTCAGGAAATCGGTGTAACATTTGTTGATGAACCGGAAAATGCTAAATCAAATTTTTGGTTAAATACTGTAATTTTAAAAGACCGACAGGAAAGAGACAACTTCCTTGCTTACGCGAATGAACACGGCGTGCAATCAAGGCCTGTCTGGACGCTTATGACAAAGTTACCCATGTATCAAAACTGCCAATGCGACAACATTGAAGTAGCCCAGTGGCTCGAAGACAGATTAGTAAATATCCCAAGCAGCGTCAGGATATAAAAAATGGCTAAACGAAAAATCTGCGTAATAACCGGATCACGTGCTGAATATGGCCTTTTATATTGGTTAATGAAAGAAATTCAGGGTGATCCTGAATTGCAACTCCAAATCATTGCCACGGGAATGCACCTTGCGCCCGAATTCGGTTTAACTTACAAAAAAATAGAAGAGGACGGCTTCATAATCAGTGAGAAAGTCGAAATGCTTCTTGCCAGTGACACACCAACTGGTATTGCAAAATCTATTGGATTAGGCGTTATCGGATTTGCCGATGCTCTTCAACGACAGAAGCCCGATATTGTCGTTGTCCTTGGTGATAGATTTGAAATTTTTGCCGCTGCACAAGCTGCAATGGTGGCAAAGATACCCATTGCACATATTCACGGCGGTGAAACGACGGAAGGCGCCATTGATGAAGCCATTCGCCATGCGATTACAAAAATGGCACATTTTCATTTTACCGCAGCAGAGCCATACAGAAAAAGAGTCATCCAACTCGGCGAAAATCCTAAATACGTTTTAAATTACGGGGCACCCGGTCTTGATAACATCAAGAAGTTGAAGCTTTTAAATAAAACTGATTTTGAAAAAGCTATTGATTTCAAACTTGATGATTTATTTTTCCTTGTAACGTATCACCCAGTAACATTGAGTGAGACAAAACCGGACAGGTCATTTATGGAATTATTAAAAGCTATCGATTATTTTCCGAAAGCTTCAATCATTTTTACCAAAGCAAACGCCGATACAGAAGGACGTGCGATTAATTACATGATTGACAATTACGTTAAAAATAATCCAAAACGGGCTAAAGCATTCGCAGCCATGGGATCACTTCTTTATCTCAGTGCGGTAAAGAATGCCGACATTGTTGTTGGCAACTCATCCAGCGGCATTTCAGAGGTGCCCTCATTCAAAAAGCCGACTGTCAATATTGGTCAGAGACAGCAAGGAAGATTAAAGGCTCTCTCTGTCATTGATTGTAAAGAGAATGCAGAAGCGATCATCACCGCAATCAAAAAAGGGTTTTCGCCGGAATTTAAAAACGAGGTAAGAAATACCAAAAATCCATATGGCGGTGGCAACGCATCATTCAAAATCAAACAATATTTAAAGAAGGTATCGCTAAATAATATTTTGATAAAAAAATTTTTTGATATAAATTGCGATGAATAAAATGAATGATCTTAATAATCGCTGTTACATAATTGCCGAGGCAGGTGTAAATCATAACGGCAGCATCAAGATGGCATTGCAACTTATTGATATCGCTGCTGCTGCGGGGGCTGATGCCGTAAAGTTTCAGACGTTCAAGGCGGAAAAGGTCATCAGCAAATATGCGCCGAAAGCGGCCTACCAGCAAAAAACAACAGCAAAAAACGAATCGCAATTGGAAATGGTGAAAAAGCTTGAATTAAATGAGGCTGATCATCACAAGCTGATAAAACATTGCCAGCGACGCAAGATTGAATTCTTATCGACACCTTTTGATTTTGAAAGCATTGATTTATTGGCACATCACTTGAATCTACCGAAATTGAAAATCCCTTCTGGTGAAATTGCCAACGGGCCATACCTTTTGCATGTGGCACAGACAGGCAAACCCGTTATTCTCTCAACCGGCATGAGCACGCTGGGTGAAGTGGAAACGGCGCTGGGTGTTTTGGCTTTTGGATATTTGAATAAAAAAGATAAACCATCACTGGAAAAATTCCAGGATGTCTTCTGCACAGACAAAGGCCAAAAAGTTTTAAAAGAAAAAGTGGTACTTTTACATTGCACAACCGAATACCCGGCGCCATTTGATGAAGTCAACCTGCGCGCAATGGAAACCATGCGCGTTGCTTTTGGACTGCCTGTAGGTTTATCAGATCACACACCTGGCATCAGCGTTCCGATTGCTGCCGTTGCTCTAGGAGCATCAGTCATAGAAAAACATTTTACTCTCGACCGTAATCTGCCGGGCCCGGACCATAAGGCTTCATTGGAGCCAGACGAATTGAAAGCAATGGTTGTGGGAATAAGAAATGTGGAATTAGCTATTGGCAACGGTCAGAAAATACCGACAATATCCGAATTGAAAAATAGAGATGTGGCAAGAAAAAGCCTGGTTGCTACAGAAGTTATTTGTAAAGGTGAAATATTCTCAGTATCGAATCTGGCCATGAAACGGCCGGGAAAAGGTATTTCACCGATGCAGTACTGGGCATTAATAGGTGAAGAGTCAAAAAAAGATTATGATGCGGATGAAATAATTTGATTGTGAGTAAACCAGTAATCATCATAGGTGCCGGTGGGCATGCCAGCGTATTAATTGCGACGCTAAAAACGCTTGGCCGGCAAATTATCGGCATCTTAAATCTTGATGAAGCCCTGGTAGGAAAAACCATGAATGGGATTCCAATTATCGGTAATGACAATAAGGTAAAAGATTTTTCCCCTGCAACAATTGAACTTGTCAATGGGCTTGGATCAGTTTCATTACCGGTTAAGAGAAAAGCCATATATATGAAGTTTATAAATGATGGTTACAAATTTACAGCCGTAATCCATCCATCTGCAACAATAGCAGAAAATGTTATTATAAATGAAGGCGCACAAATAATGGCTGGGGCCATCGTTCAGGCAGGCAGCACTATATCAATAAATGCAATTATTAATACCGGCGCAATCGTTGATCATGATTGCCAAATTGGTCAACATGCACACATTGCGCCTGGTGCAGTGCTGTCCGGCGATATTCAAGTTGGCGAAATGTCGCATATCGGCACAGGTGCAATAATCATTCAAGGTATAAAAATAGGCAGTAATGTCATCGTCGGCGCCGGGGCGGTGGTAATCCATAATGTAAAAGACTGCTATAAAGTAGTAGGGAATCCAGCAAAAGCAATCAACAATATCTGATAAGGTAAAAACATAAAGACCATGTTCAATAGAAAAATACTCATACATGATAATATCAAAATCATCGAAGCTTTAAAATTGCTGGATGAAACAGCCGATAAAGTGTTGTTTATAGTGGATGGCGACACCAAATTATTAGGGGCACTCACGGATGGAGATATACGAAGATATATCCTGAAAGGCAATAATATTGAAGAGACTATCGCTTCAGTTTATAATAAAAAACCCATATATTTACTGGAAAACGAATTCTCAAATGAGCAACTAAAAAAATATTTTTTGAAATACAAGGTTGAGGTTATACCCATACTCAATAAAGAGCGAAAGCTTGTCAATATTGTTACCTGGGATAAAGTCTTTTCAGCAAATGGTAAGAAAAAATCAAAAAGAAAAAAAAGGATTGATGTGCCTGTGGTTATAATGGCGGGCGGCAAAGGAACGCGGCTTGACCCCTTTACCAAGATTTTACCAAAACCGCTGATACCCATCGGTGACAAGCCTATCATTGAATTGATCATGGACAAATTCCATGAATATGGAATGGCTGACTTCTATGTGACATTGAATCACAAATCAAAGATGATCAAGGCCTATTTCGAAGAGTTTAAAACAAAATATAAGATTACATATATAGATGAAAACAAACCTTTAGGTACAGCGGGGGGGCTTAAATATCTGCCCTCTAAATTAAAAGGTGCAATATTTGTTTCGAACTCCGATATTCTCATTGAGGCAGATTACAGCAAAATTTTTAAATTTCACAAAGATCATAAAAATGAAATTACCATTGTGGCTTCTGTAAAAAATTACAACATCCCATACGGTGTCTGTGAAATCGAAAATGGCGGGCAACTCTGCAGAATCAACGAAAAACCGAATTTAAGTTTTTTGGTCAACACAGGCATGTATGTTGTCAATTCAACCGCTTTGAAGTTAATTCCTAAGGGTGAATTTTATCATATCACACAACTCATTGAAGATATTAAAAAGGCTGGGGAAAGAATCGGTGTTTTTCCCATAAGCGAAAATGCCTGGATGGATGTTGGAGAATGGGGAAAATATAAAGAAACCGTTGAGAAGTTTAAAATATAAAGAATTAAAAAATAATATTTATAAATGCTTGAGGCCTTAAGGTTTATGTACAAAAATATTTTTTCATGCAAAAATCGAACTGCAATTGTAACCGGCGGCTTGGGTTTGATCGGCAGCGAAATAGTTGAAGGTTTATATCAATATGGGGCCAAAGTTTACGTTGCAGATAATAATGTAAAGCCATTAAAAAATATTAAGTATGAAAATATTAAGTATATAAATCTCGATATCTCTTCCATTGAATCTGTACAGCATATCATAAAAAAAGTTGCAGAAGAGAATGACAAGATCGATATTCTGGTTAACTGTGCTTATCCTCGTACTGAAGATTGGGGGGCTAAGTTTGAGGACATACAATTTGATTCATGGAAGGTGAATGTAGATAACCATCTTGGCGGCTATTTTCTCATGTGTAAAGAAGTAGCCATGCACATGAAGAAAAAAGGTGGCGGTAGCATTATCAATTTAGCGTCAATCTATGGTGTTGTAGCGCCTGATTTCTCGATTTATGACGGTACAGAAATGACTATGCCTGTGGCTTATGCATCTATCAAAGCCGGCATCATTGCTATGACACAATACATCGCTACTTACTACGGAAAGGATAACGTTCGCGCAAACGTAATCTCCCCTGGTGGCATCTTCAACAATCAGGTTCAATCTTTTGTGGAAAAATATGCTCTCAAGACGCCACTGGGGCGCATGGGCAAAGCCGAAGAAATAGTAGGCGGCGTAATTTATCTGGCATCGGATGCATCCTCTTTTGTAACGGGACAAAACATATTGATAGATGGTGGCTGGACGACGTGGTGATATAAAATAAATGAACGTTTTAGTTATTGGATATGGCTCAATAGGCAGCCGTCATGTAAGATTATTAAATGATTTGGGTTGTAATGTTGCTGTCGTTAGTAAAAGGGCAATTGACTATAAGAATACATTTTTAAAAATAGCGGATGGCCTTGAAGCGCACAAGCCTGAATATATTGTGATTTCAAATAATACCACTGAACATCATACAACAATAAAAAATTTGATCCAGCTTGGCTATACAGGCACAGTACTTGTTGAAAAACCTCTGTTTCATCAAGTTCAGAACATTAACATTAAATCATTTCATCAGATTTATGTGGCATACAATCTAAGATTTCATCCAGTTATACAAAAACTGAGATCTTTTCTTGCAAGCGAAAAAATTATATCTGTAATGGCATATGCCGGCCAATATTTACCTAGCTGGCACCCTGAACGAGACTATCGTGAATCTTACTCTGCAAGTAAGATAATGGGCGGTGGGGTATTAAGGGATTTAAGTCATGAATTAGACTATCTCATTTGGTTGTTAAACGGTTGGACACGTGTGACAGCGATGGGTGGGCATTTTAGCGCACTGGAAATAACCAGTGATGATACATGTGCAATATCGATGGTTACACAAAGTTGTCCGATAGTAACGTTACAGTTAAACTATTTGGATCATACTGGTCGACGATTCATTCTGATAAATACAGAAGAACACACTATAGAAGCAGATCTCATTAAATCATCAGTAACAATAGATCAAAAAGTTGAAACGTTGTACACAGACAAAGATATGTCCTATAAGGCGATGCATCTTGCCGTGTTGGATAATCAATGTGAAAATCTGTGTTCATTTGATGAAGGGCTGGAAGTTTTAAAGGTTATAGAAGTTATAGAGAAGACAATAGAACAGGGAAAGTGGTTCCAAAAATGAAAAGATTATGTACGATTTGTGCGCGGGGTGGCTCTGAAGGAGTTAAGGGGAAAAACATAAGGTCATTACTGGGTAAACCTTTAATTGCATACAGCATTGAACAAGCAAGAAAATCAGAAATATTTAATGCTGTTGCGGTTAGCAGTGATTCTGATGAAATTCTTACCGTGGCAGAAAACGCCGGGGTTGATTATCTCATTCGAAGGCCTTCAGAACTTGCACAAAGTACCTCACCTAAATTACCTGTCATCAGGCATTGTGTACAAGAAGTTGAGAGAATCGCAAATGATCGTTACGATGTGATTGTTGATCTGGATGCAACTTCCCCGCTTCGTGTAAAGGAAGATATTATCAACGCAGTTAAATTATTGGAAGAAAAAAACGTTTCAAATGTTATCACAGGCGCACCCGCCAGACGTTCGCCCTACTTTAATCTTGTCGAAGTAAACGAGAAAGGTATTGTTCACCTTTCGAAATCATTACCTTCATCGGTAACACGGAGACAGGACTCGCCTAAATGTTTTGACATGAACGCGTCTATTTACGTATGGAAACACGATGTATTATTTAACAAGACAACTCTCTTCAATGAAGACACTTTATTATATGAAATGCCTGAAGATCGGTCCATTGATATCGATAGCGAGTTAGATTTTGATTTTGTAACCTTTATAATGAAGAAAAGAAACTTTAATCAAGAGCTGTTGAATGAAAAGTAATTTATTTATATCAGATTTTTTCAACAGGATTTCGTTCTGGAAAAGCGCAGATCGAATAGGGCCTGATATACTGGGTACTCACTGGCGATTACACTTCAAGTCTACAATGCTAAAGTTATGTAAAGAGAAGTTCAAATATTTTGACGATACAGCTGAGTTTCGGCCTGGTGCATATGCAATAGGTTGTTCTAAAATAAGCATTGGCAAAAGAGTAGTGATTCGCCCTGGCACTATGTTGTTTGCAGATACAAGAGAAAATGACATTGGTATTGCAATTCAAGATAATGTCTTAATAGGCTCGTGTGTTCATTTTTATGTTACCAAACATAATTTCGGAAATCCTAATTATCCTATTATTGACCAGGGATTTCTTGATTCGAAATCAGTACTAATAAAAAGTGGATGCTGGATTGGTGCTAATGTGACAATTCTTCCGGGAGTTACTATTGGTAAAAACGCTGTTATTGGCGCTGGAAGTGTTGTCACAAAAACCATACCTGATTTTGTTGTGGCGGTTGGAAATCCAGCGAAAATTATAAGCGAAATCAAATTGAAGCAACATATAGAATAAAATTAGCAGTTTTTAGATACATTAATAAAATGATTGCGCATGACACTTGATGATTAACAAGAATCTAATAATAGGCGCAGGTCAATTAGGAAGCAGCACTTCATAGGGTGTTGTTATAAACATTCAGTAGAGCAGTTTCGAACTTATAAATGCTGATTCTCTTTCCATAGCACCAGAACGCCTCCGTCATTTAATACGTAGCGTCATAATATTGTTTTTCAACAAATTCTTAAAGAGATATGTCAAAAATAATTAAAAACACCATTATCTACACCATCGGTAATGTTTTTCCTGATGTCGCCGCTTTTGTTCTATTGCCAATTTACACGCGCTATTTATCGCCTGCTGATTATGGTATCGTAAACTCCTTGCAGGTTTTGAATGCAATCCTTGCTGTTGTTTTAACTCTTGCAATTGAAAGGTCGGTTACGCGGCTGTACTGGGATCATAAGACTGAAAACGAGAAAAAAGAGTTTTTAGGTACAATCGTTTTAACTTTATTAGGCATAGCCACCGCAGTTTTGGCACTATTATTTTTACTTAAGGACCTTATTGCATTAATATACAGTTCAATCCCCTTTTATCCTTTTTATGTGTACGCTATTATCACGGCTTATTTTTCTGTATTCGAACGTGTGCCTAAATTATATCTCCGGTTGAAACAAAAAGCAAAAAGCTTTGTAATATTATCAATTATGCAGTTTGTTACAAAAGCAGCTTTTATTCTTTGGTTTATTGTGGAATTGAAAGCTGGTGCTGCTGGCATGCTCAAGGGCCAAATGATTGGCACTGCAATAATGGCACCTATATTCTTATTTATAGGGTTTAAAATAATTAAGATAACTTTTAAGCCCACTATTATAAAAGAAAGTCTGAAATATAGCTTGCCCATGATACCCGTTTTTCTTAGCTCTTGGGTTTTAAACCTATCTGACAGAATTTTTTTAGAACGATATTGTTCATTATCTGATGTTGGAATATATTCGCTAGGATATAAAATAGGAGGGCTTGTCTTAATTTTAGCGTCTGCCTTCAGTCTGGCTTACGAACCTGTTTTTTACAAATTAGCTAACTCTGACGATCAGTTAGATGCTAAAAAAAAACTTTTTTTCTATAACAATTCATTAGTTATTGCCATGTTATTAATATGCTTTTTTATCAGTTTCTTCTCCAAAGAAGCCATAACTATTTTACTGGATGCCCGATATATTGAAGCTTATAAAATAGTCCCTATTATAGCATTGGCTTATTTTATTGCACAGTCTGCTGGCGTAATGAATCGTTCAATCTACCAGGAGAAAAAAACAGTTGTCATGATGATAATCATGATATCGAGTGCCATGTTGAACATCATGTTAAATTTCATGCTTGTTCCCAAATATGGTGTCTATGGTGCTGCATTTTCGACTGTCTTGTCTTTCACGGGGATGTTTATAGTTGAATACTGGTACGCAAAAAAATGCTATTTCATAGATTATGATTGGAAATTAATAATCAAAGGCTTACTTGTATTCGTACCGCTTGCCTCACTAGTATATTTTATAGAGATAAACATTTACCTTTCATTGCTTATAAAATTGTTTATAGTAGGATGTATGACGCTATTTTTTTTCGTACACTTCAAGGATAAAGTGCATGTGCTAATAAAACATCACTTCTAACATTTAAAAGACAACTCAAGGCTAAAAAACCTAAGTCACTTACGTTTGGCATGCACCTTGTTACCACTTATTTTTCTAAATATTAACAGATGAAGATCCTATTACTTGCGTCTAAACCAAAACCTGCTGTACCTATTGAAAACGATAATGTTGTTTTCGTCAATGGCTCTATTTATTATAGCAAAGAGTTTACATGCAACATTTATCATGTTTTTGGGGATAGTATTTTCTATTGGAATTCAGATCTGGCATTAATTACTAAAGAGAATTTAAAAAATAAACATGTTATTAAGAGCTGGGTTATTAAATATCGCAATGTTGATATCGTTAAATTGCTGAATGAAGTTAACTACAAATATGATGAGGTTGAATATCTACGTTATGATGAAAAAGAAAATTTGACATGGGAAATTTTAGGAAAGAGTTTCATAAATAACGTTTTGTGGTGTAAGGGGTTTGCCTTAAGAGAAAAATCAAAGTATATCTTTTACGATTTATTTAGAAGGAAAATAATTAAACTTTCTACAGGTTTATTTGCCTTATTATTACTTCGTCAAAGGTTTCCTGAAGCGGAAATTTGTGTGTCAGGTATTGGCTTTGGCAATGATGTTTATGCTTGGCACAAAGGCACAAATAGAAGAAGAGGCCATTTAATAAACGATTATTGTGGTTTTATGACATTGAAACAAAAAGGCATGCTAAATAATGTAATTACTACAGAGTTTGAGTTGCATAAATTGTTTGACATTCCAATGTATAAAGGTCCAACTAAAATTTTATAATCGCAACATTCACAACCCCTTATGCTAAAAAAATATTTAAAATTCAAATATATTTTTTTATATTCTTACTTTTTCATTTTAAGTTATTTATTCTCCTATGAGTATGGTCTATATCGTGATCGTTTGTTTGCTATTCACGGATATATATTATTATACAGCTCATTTTTGTTATTTATCACTTACAGGTTATTGCATAAATCAGTTAAAATTGAAGTATCGACAGTAAAAATAAGGCCATTTGGTATTGCCCTATATTTAATAATTAATCTACTAACAATAATATTTGCGCTCTTTTCCAGTGATCAAAGCACAAAGTCTGCATTCATCATGGCTGGATCACAAATCGTGATGATTTTAACATTTTACAATATATTAAAAATCTATAATTTCAGCAAAAGAGAGTATGTTGTCCATGTTTGTAATTTATTTATTATTATAAGCGTAATATCAGCTATTTTCGCATATTACGTCTATACAGTTGGCAGTATTTCATTGGGACCACTATCAATACAACAGACGTATAGAACACTTTATCGCCTAACTGGTTGGTATGGTAGCCCCAATAGAACGGCTTCGGTATTTTGCATTGCAAGTATCTGTATTATATATATATTAAGCAATAGAATGTTGTTTAATTTAAACAATAAAAGTAAATATATATTGTTCGCGATACTGATATTAAATATTTTAAGCTTATTATTAACCGGCAGTCGTGGATCAATGATTGCATTTATATTTGGCCTTGTTACTTATATTTTAATGAAAAGAACGGCTGGCTTATCGTTAGCACGGTATTCAATGATTATTATCTCAGTGGTATTATTAATCATCGCAGTCTTTTCCTCTTTAAGCTTACTGGGGATTGATAGATATTTACTTGACGAAGAAATTATAAGATATCAAACTATTGACGAGCAGCTCTATGGGCGTGGTAGAGTTGACAAGTGGATAACAGCCATGGAAATGTACAAAAATGCCTCATCAGAATCATTATTGTTTGGACATGGCATTGGTACATTTATCGAGGAGGCGGGTACGTCAACCCATAATGGATATCTAAGCTTTCTAATTGATAGAGGCTTGATAATTCTGATATTATTAATAGGATTTATAGGATATATTTTTAAAATAGCATTTCAATACAAAGATGACCTAAGTATTAATGCTTTCGCCACTGCTATCTTTGTACAATTACTTATCAAGAACTTTTTTAACGACACAATTCCTACTGTTGGTTTTGCAGGAATAGCATTTCTTATGTCAATATTACTAATAGTTCAGAAAGATGAACAATCCACAAAGGAAAATCTTCAGATTAATTCAACTAGGTCCTTATTCTCTGGGTAGGTTAATAGAACCCAGAACTTTTGCCATGGTAAAAAATATTATAAGAAAACTTCCATTAAAAAAAAATGGCCTTGTATTAGAAGGATTAAGGTACATCCGTTATCTTTTCACGCGGTATCTTATCAAGAAAAAATTTTGTGTGATAGAGGGATGCGTTGAAGAACCAATTGCAGTGTATGATTTAACTGTTTCTTTTTTTGGTTACTATAATATATCACCTGTCAATAATAAAGGTGATCTCCTGTTTTTAAAAGTTAATAATGAAAAAACTCATGGAAGTTTAATTGAACCAGTAAATATTATGCTTAAGGAACGCAACGGACGCATAAAGCAAATAGCTGATTCAAGATCCTGGAACTGGCAACAGGGATGTATGTTGCAATGGCTCCTTGGGCATGAAGACATGGTTATATATAATGATTATGATGTAGAAAATAAAAAGTATGTATCGAAAGTTATTGATGCTTCAGGAAAATTGCAAACCATATATGATATCGCGATTAACAATGTTAGCAAAACCGGCAAATATGCTCTTGGCCTGAATTATGAAAGGCTGGCACTAATGAGACCAGACTATGGGTATTTCAACGTGAGAAGAAAAGACTTACCTAATGATGAAGAGGATGGCATTTGGTATCTTGATTTAACAACTGGTTATACAAAACTAATTATTTCGTTAGAACAGCTCAAAATAATCTCTAAAACAGATACAATGAATGGCGTTGCGCATAAAGTAAACCATATCGACATTAATCCTGCCGGTACGCGGTTTATGTTTCTTCATCGATGGATTGGCCCCCAAGGCAGATTTATGCGTTTAATAACTGCGAACCCTGACGGAACAGATCTACATATATTAAATGGTGATCTTATGACTTCACACTGTTGCTGGATTGATAACGAAAACATTCTTTCCTATTGTTTTGTTGAAGGAAAAGGTGCTGGATATTTTAAGTTTAAAGATAAATCTAATACAGTGTCTTTATTCTCCGACAAACTCCCCAAAATAGATGGCCATCCTTCTTTCTCGCCGAATAAGCGGTGGCTTGTCATAGACACATATCCTGATAGTACTAGAATGTCTTTTTTGTATTTATATGATGTTACGAAGGATGTAATCCACGAATTGGGTAAATTTCACCAGCCTTTCAGATATAGAGGACAGAAGCGGATAGATTTACATCCCAAATGGTCACCTTCTGGTGCAGAAATTATTTTTGAATCAGGCCATAATGGTAAAAGAGGTTTGTATACAATGTCAATATGTAAGAATCTGCCCTTGTAAGAAAGCATATACCTTTGAATAAAGTTAATCACTATTGATCAAAAATATGAATCTTTTATACTTACATAACGCAGACGTCGCCTCAGAAGTGGCAAATTTGGTGCAGGTCATATCAATGTGCAATGCATTTGCTGAGAACAATATTAATGTTACCCTGGTCTTAAATAGCCACAACAAAAATATTACTCAGAAGGATGTTCACAAAATAATCGAATCCCAATTTGGGATAAGGCCAATATTTAGAATTATATTGAATACGAGCTTATGCGCTAAATATAATCGTTTAGGAAAATACTTTAATGGTTTTTATTATAGAAACATTATTAAAAAATTTAACCCGGATGTCTGTTTTATCCGGCATCACTTGTTAATAAAATCATGTATTCAGGGGAAAAAGCCTTTTATTTTTGAAATTCATAATGCCAGTTTTTATAATCACCCACAATTTATTAACAATTTGTGTATAAAAAAAGTCATCACTGCGAGTAAATCGTCCTATCTATTGAAAATTGTAGTCATTAGTGAAAATTTAAAGAAGTTATGGGTAAATCGGGGAATTGAATCATCAAAAATTATTTCCCTTCATGATGGATTTAATAGTCATCTCTTTGAAAAAGGAATAACCCAGCAAAAAGCGCGGGAATTGTTATCTTTACCACAGGGTAAGAAAATTGCAATTTACACGGGTAGCCTATACCCTGATAGAGAAATAGATAATATAATTCAATTGGCTTCAAGAATACCTGAAGCGTTATTTATTGTGGTAGGCGGTCCACAGAACAATGTGGATTTTTTCAGTAATGTTGCACGAGACAAAGGTTTAAAAAACATTACCTTTGTGGGCCGAAAGAATCACAATGAAATACCACTGTATCTTTTTGCCGCCGATGTTTTGTTGGCTTTGTGGTCCAGAAAAGTACCAACTATAAATTATTGTTCACCACTTAAGGTATTTGAATACATGGCTGCCGGTCGGATAGTTGTAGCACACGCATTTCCAACAATAACTGAAGTCTTGAAGGACAATGAGAATGCTCTTTTGGTTGATCCAGATTCTTTTGATGACCTCCTGCAAAAAGTGAATGAAGCGTTAATGTTGATTTATCCTAATAAATTATCTCAAAATGCCCGTGAGTTGGCTTTTAATCAATACACATGGAACAAACGTGTTGGTAAAATTATAAAGACCTTAAAGGAACATAACTAACAATGGTTCATATACAGGTTCAATTATCCGATTGATTAATAAAAAGATATGCAGTGTGTGGAACTATGTTAAATGGGCAGATAGAGTGTTACTCTGAAAGGTACAAAAAATCACACAAGTTTTTAGTGGCATTAGGTTTTAGTTAATTATGAATACATATGTCAAAAATAGTAAAGACTCAGTAAAATATTTTATTGAATTTCTTAAGAGAGAAAAGATCTACCACTCTCCCAATAGCTTAAAATGGTACTTTGAAGAATATCTCTTCAAAAATATCGATTTTAAAAACAAAACCATATTGGATATTGGTGGCGGCATTGGTTTAATAAGTTTTTTTGCCGCAGCATCTGGCGCATCCCAAGTTGTACTTTTAGAACCAGAAAGCTCTGGTTCAGGATCAAATGAAATGAAAAAATTTACCAAGATGATCGATAACTTTTCTTTTTCTCACAATATACAATTATTAAACACAACCTTTCAGGAATTTAATGGGCAAGATATGAAGTTCGATATCATTGTTTCTCACAACTCAATTAATCATCTGGATGAAAATGCGTGTATTAATCTATTGAGCAGTGCTAAGTCAAAAGATGATTATCTTAATTTGTTCAAAAAAATGTATAATATTTTGAATAGCAACGCTGATAGTAGAAGCGGGATTTCTTAATCCTGAAATAGAATGGTCATCATATAAACAATTACGCGGGTTAGGTCATTTAATTTTTGGCAACAAAATCGCTGCTTATTTCTTGACTAGCCATTTTAAAATTCATGCGAAAAAAATATCAGCAGTGCATTCAATTGATAAAAGTTGAGTTGCCTAGCATAAATTCCTTATGACAAAAAAAGTGTGCATTTTTACCAGGTCACTCCAAAAAGGCGGCGCCGAAAAGCAAAGTCTTTTACTGGTAAAAGCGCTGAAAAATCATTTTAAAACACATTTAGTTGTCCTTTATGGTGATGAAAGCATCGATGATGAATATAAAGATTTTCTACTCAAAACAGAGATAAACCCGATCTTATTAAAAGGCAATCTTTTTCAAAAATTTCTAGGGTTCCTCCATTTTCTCCGCATCAACAAAATAAATACTTTATTATGCTTTTTATACAGTACAAATGTTGTGGGCAGCATTGCAGGTAAGTTATGTAAAGTGAAGCACATAATTGGTGGCGCCAGAAGTTCTGTGTATCCTAATGTCACTAAATTACTTGTTCAAAAGTTTCTGCATAATCATGTGCTCGACTATACAATTATCAATAACAAGAGAGGCCTTGAAAATCTTACAAAGAAAGGATTTAATAGTAAAAAATTTATATATATTCCCAATGGCATTGAGATAAACACAGCGATTGCAAAAGAAAAAAACAACAAAATAATCAATATATTATCAGTCGGCCGTTTTGTAGAAGAAAAGGATTATAAAACAGCGATCAAGGCAATAGCGTGTCTTAAGAACATTGTGGCAAGTGGTACTGATTATCAATACACAATTGTCGGTTATGGAAAACTTGAAAATGAAATCAGATCTTTAATAACAGACGAAGGCCTAGATAAATTGGTCAAAATTGTTATTAACCCTGAAAATGTTGAAAAATATTATCTTGAGGCAGATATTTACTTGCTCACCTCTATATTCGAAGGTTTTCCCAACACAATAATGGAAGCCATGACTTACTCCCTTCCAATTGTAGCCACCAAGGTAGGCGATATGGATCAATTGGTCAAAGATAATCAAAACGGCTTTATAGTAGAGGTTGGCGATTTTGAAAGTATTGCAGACAAGCTGTCTTTATTAATAAATTCACCTGACAAAAGAAACGATATGGGCAAAGCTGGCTATATGCTGCTTAAAAATAATTTTTCATTTGAAACATTTGAAGAACAGTACTTTAAATTTATTGAACAGTTGCATTAATTATGAAGAAACGAATAGCTGTCATCGGTCTGAAAGGATTACCCGCATTTGGTGGCGCTGCGTCTGTCGGCGAGAATATTATTGAGCAATTAAAAGATAAATATGATTTTACGGTTTATTCTATTTCAACACACACAACATGTAAAAATAGCGATTATAATAATTATCATCAAATTGTATTCGACCATAAAAAGAAAGGTGGATTTAGTACCTTATTGTATTACTTTAAATCAGTCTTTCACGTATTATTTAAAAATAAATATGACTTGATTCACCTTCACCATAATGCAGCATCCTTCCTAATCCCCATATTAAGAATTAAATACAAAGTAGTTCTTACGACCCATGGTTTACATACTGAAGAGAAATTTAATTATTTAAAATACGTTTATAAGATATTTGACTGGATGTTTCTTCGCTTTTCAAATGTCATCACGACAGTTTCTAAAGAGGATTTTATAAAATTGTCTAATTTAGGCATAAGACACAGGGTCTTTATTCCCAATGGCATTATTATGCCAAACAAGATTTATCCCCTATTTGAAAAAGAGAATCATTATATATTATTCGCCGCAGGAAGAATTTATGAAGGAAAGGGCTGTCATATAATGCTGGAGGCCCTTATTAGAATGAACTATCCTGGGCGTGTAATTATCGCAGGTGATCTGGACCAGAAAATAGAACACAAAGATAAAGTGCTTAACTTAGCCAAGCAGTTGGCAAATGTAAGATACGTTGGAATGATTAAAGACAAAGAAATTCTTTACTCATTAATTCAAAACGCAAAGCTTTTTATATATCCATCACAAAAAGAAGCAATGTCAATGATGTTGCTAGAAGTCAGTTCCTTAAAAACACCAATTATCTGTAGTGATTGTCAGGGTAACAAAGACTTATTTTCAGATGATGAAGTATTGTTTGCTGAAAAAGATAATATTCTTAATTGGAAGACTAAAATTGAATGGGCCCTAAATAACATTGATGAAATGAAAAAAAAGTCCAATATGGCCTATAATAAGTTACTCAAAGAACATTTATGGCAAAACATAGCCGAGCAATATGAAGTAGTATTTAATAACCTCTTATAAATTATTACGTCTAGGGACAATAGTGAATAGAAAAATATGTCTTATCACCAACGATGTGGAAACAACATCAATCTTAAATCACAAGCTTCGCGATAAGACAGCTGAATATTTATTGACACAGGGCATGCCCCGCTTGCTTGATCTGTATGAGACTTATAACATTAAAACGACATTTTTTTTTACCGGTTATGTAGCAAAACTTCAGCCAGCGCTTGTAAAAATGGCAAGTGCTAAAGGACACGAAATTGCTTCTCACGGTTTAAGGCACACAGTTGATTGTGCCTTTGACGTTTTGCCTTTAAAAACTCAAATAGATCATCTACAACAATCCAAGAAAATTTTAGAAGATATCTGCGGCAACGAAGTAATATCTTTTCGTGCACCGGCAGCTCGCGCTAATTATGATTTGCCACTTGCACTGGAAGAAGCAGGTTTCAGCATTGACAGTTCAGTTTCGTCTCAGCGGCTGGATATGATGTTTTCATTCGGCAGTATTAAAAAACTAAACTGGCTTATTTCACCACGACAGCCTTATTTTGTAAAAATAGATAATATTTTCAAAAAAGGTAGTTCAAAAATCCTTGAAATTCCGATTTCGGCTTTTGGATTTCCCTATATCGGTACTTTCATGAGGATCAGCCCAACCTTGAATAGATTAACGAGAAGGTTCCTTTATATGGAAACAAAGATTACCAACCGGCCAATAACTTTTCTTACACATCCAAATGAATTTATTGACGAGGATAAGGAAACAGATGTCATCGAAAGGCGTGGCACTAATTTCATATCTTACTTGCTAGGTGATGTTCTTAGGCACAAGCTTAAAGTACGTAATTTAGGCGCAAAAGCATTGCCCTTGCTAAAACGTGAGCTTGATTTCTTTGCGGAAAGGGATTTTAATTTTGTAACATGTAAGAAATATTATGCACTTAAAAAGACCGGAGACGCGACTTCGTGATAAAAGCAGAGGTATTATATGCCAGCAGATGAAGTACTAGAATTCTATGGTTTAAAAGGGTTTACTGGAAAAATTAGATATGGGGTGACATTTGTATGGCGCTTCATGTTGGATAAGCTGGCTTTCTTTTGTTTTGTTAAAAGCTGGCGCACAACAATCCATCGCATGCGTGGTGTAAAAATAGGGAAAGGTGTTTACATTGGACATGAAGTGCTTTTTGATCGTGTCTTTACCGATCAAATATCAATTGGTGATAATACTTCAATAGGTGACAGAACAATCATCACGGCGCATGAAAATATACCATCTAATACCTTACTAAAAAAAATATATCCCCGTAAGATAATGCCAACAAGAATTGGCAAGGGCGTTTGGATAATGCCTGGTGTCATTATTGCGCCTGGTATTACGATTGGTGATGAATCAGTTATTGCAACAGGTGCTGTCGTCATTAAAGATGTGCCGGCAAGATGTTTAGTTGCCGGTAATCCAGCCAAAGTAATTAAGGAACTCGATTTGGGTGATATAGGAAATGAGTGAGGAGTGACACGGTTAATAGTGAAGGGTGAAAAGAAGAAAGCAGCTAAATGTATTGAGCAAAGAGTTGAACTGAGAATCCTACGGCAGTCACCATCATAAGAATGTTTTTACAAAATTTTTTCAATCTTATTATTTACCGACGCGCTTCAATATTGATAAAAGAAAAACAGAACTCTCGGCCATGATCAGATCAAAACAGATTACACGGGAGGAAGCCCTTGCCGAGATAGCAGCAGCGCCTTATCAATATGATGAGACCGTAGTTAAATACGCCCTCAATAAATTGTGTATTTCAGACAACGAATGGCAAAGTATTATGAAAGCACAGATCAAATCACATGATGATTACTCAACCTATCTTCCTATGATTAGAATGCTGAAATTCCCGATAAAAATTGCTGTAAAATTAAAAGTTCTTCCCAGTATTCTTTATCTGAAATATGCAAAATAAAACCGCTCAGATTGTCATAGTGGATTATGGCATGGGGAATCTCCGGTCGGTTCAGAAAAAAATGGAACTTATCGGTGTTCATGCTTCAATATCAGATGATTTAAAACAAATTGAACAAGCCGATAAATTAATTTTACCCGGCGTCGGTCATTTCGCGAGTGGTGTCAGAAGACTTAAAGAAAGCGGTATCTGGCACTTATTAAATGAAAAGGTTTTGATTAAGAAGACACCGATTATCGGCATATGTCTCGGCATGCAATTGATGGCAAAATTCAGTGAGGAAGGCCACGTTGACGGCTTGGGCTGGTTTGATGCCCAGGTAATCAGGTTTCGCGTTTCAGATAAAATAGTTTATAAGGTACCGCATATAGGCTGGAACACATTGGAGATTAAAAAAGAAAGTGCTTTTCTCAATAACATATCTCCCGGTGCACAATTTTATTTTGTTCATAGTTTTCATTTTGTCTGCGCTAATTCAGATGATGAATTGACTTCTACGACATATGATTATCCGTTCACTTCAGCAGTATATAAAGAGAATATTTTGGGTGTTCAGTTTCATCCGGAAAAAAGTCACGATCAGGGAGAACAATTACTTCGTAATTTTGTAAAAATATAATTATGTTTCGTCCTCGCGTTATTCCCGTTTTGCTGTTAAAGAATCTTGGTCTTGTCAAATCCATTCGGTTTAAAGATTACCGTTATATCGGCGACCCTATCAACGCAGTCAAATTATTCAACGATTTGAAAGCGGATGAGCTTGCTTTCCTAGATATTTTCGCCAGCAAGGAAAAGCGGTTGATATCTTTGGATTTCGTCAAGAATGTGGGTGACGAAGCCAATATGCCTTTTGCCGTGGGCGGTGGCATCAGAACCATTGAGGATATACGCAACATATTAAAAGCCGGTGCGGAAAAAATTATTATGAATTCATATGCCGCTGAAAATCCGGACTTTATAAGAAATGCTGCTGAAGAATTCGGTTCTTCAACGATTGCTGTTTGTATTGATGTAAAGAAGAAATTGCTTGGTAAACATACAGCCTATATTTATAATGGCAGCAAAGCCATAACATACAGTCCGGTTGATTTTGCCAGGTTGATGGAAGAGAAAGGCGCAGGCGAGATAATTGTTAATTCTATTGACCAAGATGGGCGAATGGAAGGTTATGATATTGAAATTCTAAGAACTATTTCCAATAATGTCACGGTGCCTGTCATTGCGCTGGGGGGTGCTGGTAAGTATTCCGATTTTAAAGCAGTGGTTAAGGAAGGTCATGTTTCTGCTGTAGCGGCTGGTTCCATGTTTGTTTATCATGGGCCAAGAAAAGCAGTGTTAGTTAATTACCCGCAGCCCGATGAACTGAGTAATATTTTCAAATAATGATTCCAAAACGATATTTTTTAATGATGCAGTACAAGCAAAAACATAACAATACTTCTTGCTTATCTTCAAAATGAAAATCTTAATTGCACTCAATCATCCCGCACATTATTATCTTTTTAAATATATCGCAGAAGGCCTTTTGCAGAATAATCATGATGTTCAATTTGTAATCAGGGAAAAAGATATTTTAGAGAAACTGCTTATAAGCGAGAATGTTGCTTTTACAAAATTGTCTGAAAAAAAAACAACAGGCCAAAACAAAGTAAATTTAATGTTCTATGGATTAGTTAAGCTAATTAAACAAGAATTTAACCTTTTAAATTATGTCAGAAAGTTTCGCCCGACTATAATGATGGGGACAGATATAGCTATCACACACGTCGGCACTCTATTGGGAATTCCATCATTTGTCTTTAATGAGGATGATTTTGAGATAAACAAGTGGTTTTGCAAAGCCGCTTATCCATTTGCATCATATATAGTGGCGCCTGAATGCACCAGTGTTGGTAAGTTTTCCAAGAAAAAAATTTCGTATAACGGCATTCAAAAGCTAGCGTATCTTCATCCAAATTACTTTCAACAAGATATTTCAGTATTTAACACTCTTGGCTTAACGCCTGATGACTCATATTTTATCATCAGATTGGTGAGCCTGACAGCTGGTCATGACATTGCAAGTACGCACAAGGGAATAAACCGGAATCTATTAAATAAAATAATTAATAAACTTGAGCCCTTTGGAAAAGTATTTATTTCATCAGAAACCGAACTTGCAAATGAACTGCAGAAATACAAAATAAGTCTGCCACCGAATCGAATACACGATTTACTTGCATCAGCTAAAATTTTTATTGGTGATAGCCAATCAATGTGTTCCGAAGCAGGTATTCTTGGAACACCTTTCATTAGGTTTAATGATTTTGTTGGGAAAATTAAAATTTTGGCCGAAGTTGAAAATTACTATAAACTTGGTTGGGGCATCAGAACCCACGAGGAAGAAAAATTATTATCAACTATTGATCACCTTTTAGGAATAAAGGATCTTAAAATAATTTGGAAAGATAAAGCAAGGAAACTCTTTGAAGATAAGATTGACCTTACATCATTTGTCACATGGATGGTTGAAAATTATCCTGCGAGTATCAGAGTAATGAAAGAAAACCCGGACTATCAGCAGCGGTTTAGGTGATTTTTTTCACAACTTCTACGTCCTATCAGCGCAGGTGCGATAAAACATTACAAAAAATGCGAATAAAATTTATTAGCATAACAATATTTTGTGTTCTGATTAGTTATATATTTTTACCTCATGCAGCCTGTAGTGCTGATAATATAAAAGTAGAACACACTTTTATAGAAAAAAACGGGCAAATCTATGGTGCTAAACCTGATGCGAATGGCCCGATAGGCGGCGGTGCTGGCTATAAAAAAATCATCACAAAAGGTCACTACAATGTAAAAGATTTAGACGGCCTGTTGGTGGCTTTGAAAAGTGTCAAAAAAGGCGAGATCATCTTTATCGATGGTCACGCGGAAATTGATTTCACAAATCTTATAAGTACAGAGAAATTTCAGATCAAGCTGCCGGCCGGTGTAACTTTAGCAAGTGATAGGGGGGACAAGGGTTCGGAGGGCGCATTTTTAAGAAGTGATAATTTTGCAACCAGTCCTTTGATTAATGTTCTTGGTCCCAAGGTTCGCATTACCGGTTTGCGCATTATTGGCCCAGATCCTAAACCTCGTTTAGAACATCACAAGCGGGCGCATAACAAAGAACGCGGCGATCACAAAGCGCAATCAACGTATTATTATCTTCTTCCTAATTCTGCAGGTATATGGACAGATCATGAAGCACTTGAATTGGACAACTGTGAGCTAAGCGGTTGGAGCCACGCGGCAATTTTTTTAAAGAACGGAGACAAACATCATATCCACCATAATTATATACATCATAATCAGCGGCAGGGTTTAGGATATGGTGTGAGTCACGGTTACGGCAAGAATATATCGTCACTGATTGAGTTCAATCTTTTTAATTATAACCGCCACTCGATTGCGGGAACGGGTGTTTCCGGATTAAGTTACGAGGCGAGCAACAATATTGAGCTGGGGGAATCGCTGAGCCACAATTTTGATATGCACGGCGGAAAGGACAGAAAGGATGGAACGGATATCGCCGGCAGGCTTATTAAGATTCATCACAATACGTTTAGAAATCCGAAGGTCAGGGCGATTGGGATTCGGGGGGTGCCGGAAGATAAGGCGGAAATTTTCAATAACTGGTTTGCGCAGGATAAGCCGGGCAAGGATTTGATGATTCCCTGGCCGGCGGGGAAAGAAAAGAAGGTGTTTTTGTATAATAATGTGTATGGGAAAATGGGTGATAGGCGATAGGCGATGGGCGATAGGAAAAAAGTTCAATGTGCAAAGTTAAGGCTATAGGCTATAGGCAATGGGCGATGGGGGCCTTTCGGCAGGCGAGAAGTGATGGGTGATGGGTGATGGGGGCCTTACGGCAGGTAAGAGGCAATAGGCGATAGGTAATAGGACAACGTAAAGAGTAAGGCGTAAGGTGTGAGGGGAAAAGAGGAAAAAAATACTGGATGCCGGTTTTCACCGGCATGACGTCTTGGGGGGATACGGGATCAAGTCCGGTATGACTTTCCCTTTGCTGGTTCAAGTTTGTAGCTTGAACCTTTTTTATTTTATCATAATAGAAACAACCGGATTCAATCTGCAATATTGAATCCGCACAAGGAATAAAAAAGGCAGAGCCAATTGTGGCCCTGCCTTTTTGCATTTAAACTGAATATGCTTGTCATTACTTTTTAATCTTTCTGAGTATACCGCTTAAGTCGCCACCCAGATCCGGAGGAAACCGACACTCAAATCCGGAGGAAACCGACACTCAAATCCGGAGGAAGTCGCCACCCCCTGATCGGAGCGAAGCGACGCTGGTTTTTAGTCCTTTCTCATAAGTATTTTATCAAGTCAATGTGGAATGTTTTTTTCTCATGGAACCTCCTTTTAGATTAATTTTATGGGCATTGTGGATAAGCCGGTCAAGGATGCCATCGGCGATAGTAGGATCGCCAATGATGTCATGCCAGTTTTCTATGGGTAATTGACTGGTAATGATGGTTGATCCATGCCCGTGTCTTTCATCGACAACTTCGAAGAGATCTCTTCTATCAGGATCAGTCAGGGGCGCAAGGCCGAAGTCGTCAATGATCAGAACATTGGTTTTGGAGAGTTTATTCATGATTTTTCTATAACTGCCGTCATTTCGAGAAAGAGCCATTTGATAATAGAAACCGGGACTGCGCAGATAGAGACTGTGAAATCCATTCCGGCAGGCCTTGTTGGCTAAGGCACAAGCCAGGAAGGTTTTACCCACTCCGGTGGGTCCGGTAATAATAATGTTTTGGAAGTTTTTGATCCAGTCACCGGCAATGAGCCTCATCATGACGGATTGATCAATGCCTCTGTGGGTTTTATAATCAATGTCTTCTACACAGGCCGGGAGTTTGAGTTTTGCATCTCGAAGATAGCGCTTCATCCGGCTGTTTTCTTTCCAGTCCCATTGCGCATCGACAATCATGGCAAAGCGATCTTCGAAGGACAGATTATTCATTTTGGGTTGCTGAAGCTGTAAAGTAAAGTTTTCCGCCATGCCGTTGAGTTTCAAGGCGGCGAGTTTCTCGATGGTTTGCTGATTGAGCATGGTTATTTTTCCTTTCATGTTCATCGTGTTTAATCTCGGTTTAGTTGTAATAGCCCTTGCCCCGTATATTGGAATGAACGACAGGAGCTTTCGGCGTAAAATTGTTTAATGGATCCATGAAGCTTTTTTGCTGGTCGAGCTTTGTTTTGAGAATCGACTCGATACTTTTATAACTGTAGCCTTTTATATGCAGAGCCAGGCTACAGGCTGCTTCTAAACGTTCTGCAGAATAAAGCTTTCCCAGTCTGATGATTCCCAGGCAAGAACGGAATCCCTGCTCAGGATGGGGTTTGTTTTCCAGGATATGCCGGACTATCTTTTCCGTGTTGGGGCCATTCTTGCCTGCCCAGGTCACGATCCGGGAAGGCGTCCATTCCAGATAACGCTGATGCGACTGAGGCATGTGCCCCGTCAGTGTGGTATACTTCCATTTATCATAACTTCTTGGATGAAGAACCACCCGACGGTTTTTGAAAAAGATCTCCACAACGTTTGACGTCAGACGAACGTCCACACGTTCTCTGACTAATTGATAGGGCACACTGTAATAATGATGATCAATCTCAACATGGTAATCAACATTGACCGCCGCCGTTTTCCATTCTGCGTATTCGTAAGGAACTAAAGGAAGAGGCTTTAATGCCGGCTTGTCGATGGTTTCAAAAAGGCTGCTGCGTGAGCCTTCCATCTTCTGGAAGTTGCGGTTATTTAACTCGGTCAGTTTTTCGGCAATAGCTTTGTTTAATTCGTGAAGACCGAAGAAGGTATGATTCCTCAGGGCGGCTATGATCCATCTTTGGGCAATGCCAACGGCCGATTCCACTTTGGCTTTATCCCGGGGCTTGCGGACACGGGCCGGTACCACCACAGCACCATAATATTTTATGAGGTCATGGTAGGTCGGATTGATTTCCGGTTCATACCGGCATGGCTTGGTGACGCCTGCTTTCAAATTATCCGGGACAACGATCTCCGGAACACCACCAAAGAATGCAAAAGCCTTCACGTGGGCATCGATCCAGGAAGGCAAATCCTGTTTGAGGCTTGCCCAGACAAAGGTATAACTGCTGGCGCCAAGGGTGGCTACAAACAGATAAGCTTCTTGAACCTGTCCCGTCATCTGATCGGTAAACGGTATGGTCTGACCGGCATAATCGACAAAAAGTTTTTCCCCTGCCCGGTAGGTTTGCCGTAAGGTCACATTTCGTTTCTTTGCCCATTGATGGTAAAGATCACAGAAATAACTGTATTGATAGCCATCGGGATTGTTTTGTTTATATTCCAGCCACAATTGCTGGAGGGTAACGCCCTTATGGCTTAGTTCCTTATAAATCTCTCCCATATCCGGACGCTTGCCCTGATTGCAGATGCCCGCTCGGGAAGGAAAAAGAATGAACTGCAACTTTGCGTCATCCAGATCCTCAGGCAATGGCCAGGTCAAACCTGCCCGTTCTGCACGCCTCAGGTAATCCGTAATGGTGCTACGGGCAATATTACAACTGACTGCAATTTGTTTCTTGGATAGATGGTGTTCCCATTTTAATCGTAAAATCTCTTTAATTGTTCGCATGGATAACCTCGCTGCCGCCATTAGTGCCTCCAGGGTTTTTCCCTGAAACTCTAATGGCTTTCTCGTGAATTATCCAGCGTCTCAACTCTCTGCTAAAGGGGTGGCGGAATCTACCGGAATTGAGTGGCGGTTTCCTCCGGAATTGGGTGGCGGAATGCAGCGGAATTAGGTGGCGACTTCAAACGGAATAATCATCTTTCTTCTGATTCCTGCAACACCAAGCAAACCAAGACCAAGCAACAGCACGGTAGCTGGTTCCGGGACGTCTGTTGTGGTACCTGATATACTCCATGCATAAAGGTCATTTCCGGTGTCGGGAAAAGAAGATACGTCCTTAATTATTAAATACCAACGACCGGAGAGTTCAGTACCGTTGAATACGGATAATGGAGAATAAGGTTTAAAGATCCCATAATTACCATCTACTTGTCCAGTACGAGGATAAGCCTCCGATGCTTGATCATCAAACGTTGCATTTATATACGACCCATAAGTACCACCAGTGTTTCCCCTAAAATTGCTTCCCAAAAATAAATAACTAACTAAATTACTATCGGTGCGATATAATCGAATATACATATCATCAACATAAGGTTCACTGATTATTAAAGAAACATTCATATCGGAAATAATCCCCGTATCAGGTACATCTATATATAAGGCTAGGTAACCTTGATCAATGTTTTGATAAGGAGATCCATTATAGTTGAAAGGCAAGGCAAAAGCATTTCCGGCCACTATAAAGAACACCCCGAGCACAGCCACTAAAATTTTTGATTTTATTTTCATGACCCTATCCTCCATTATGGTGAAATTAAATATTATTTCAAAATTACTTTTCGTTTTAACATTAAAAAAGCATAGAATATGCCACAAGTCAGCTTAAATTTAATATCATACTTATCATACCGTTATTATTAACATATTTATAACAGAAAATATTATAAAACAAATTTCTAAAACCTGCGATTTTCAATATTGTAAAGATATCCGACACAAAAAATCATGGCTAAAGGCAATTAATGAAAAACATCAATGTAATTAGTGTATTGAAAGCTTTGCATAATGATCAAATTGTCATTTCGACCGAAGGGAGAAATCTTATAACGTCTTATTATAAAAGAAAGATTTCTCGTCGCTTGCGCTTCTCGAAATGACACAACAGGTATTATGCAAAGGTTTCGTATTACGAATTTTATTTCTGTAAATAATCCCAACATCTACATATTTAATGAAAAACAAACAACGAAACTCCCCGCAGCAAGTTGCAGGGCATCTTGAACGGCAAGGAGGGGGATTGCATCCCCCTTACGCCGGCACCGCATTCATCCCCACCATTAATGGTGGGGTATTCTGCGGGAGTTTCATAAAATTTTAATCACTTTACTCTGTCTGCCTTTTTGAATTTGTAAATAATTCCGACATTCTTGCGTTTCACAGATTTAAGTAGAAATGTCTTCCCGGTGGGGGCCTTACGGCAGGCAATAGGAGCCTTACGGCAGTTAAGAGGTTATAGGTGATGGGGGCCTTACGGCAGGTAATAGGTAAGAGGTTATGGGTGATAAAAAAACTGGATCCCCGATAGGCCCATTCGGGCATGACATGCGTGGGGTGGATGCACGACAGAATTACAATTGACATATTAACGGATAATATGCTAGGTACGCTAACATGATTGAGAGGCCTTTTTGGATTAGCCGTCTGGAAAAAGCATGGCAGGCAGCGCCTATTGTCTGGCTGGCGGGTGTGCGTCGGGTGGGTAAGACCACGCTGGTTAAAAGTTTGGGCGAAGATCACGTTTTGTATTTAAATTGCGATTTACCTGTTGTGGAAGAACTGATTGCCCAGCCGGAAATCTTCTTTAAAAATTGTGATAGAAAAATTATCGTTTTTGATGAAGTTCATCAATTGCGCGATCCCAGCCGAATTCTAAAAATAGGCGCGGACCAATTTCCCCATTTGAAAATCGTTGCCACAGGTTCATCAACTCTTGCCGCAACAAAGAAATTTAAAGATACGCTAACAGGCCGTAAGCGCAATGTTCATCTTACTCCTGTTTTATTTGATGAACTGGCATCCTTTAATAACGCGTCTATTGATAAACGTCTTTTCCATGGCGGTCTGCCACAAGCTCTGTTTTCTTCATCTAAAGAACCTGAGTTTTATCGGGAATGGACGGATTCTTTTTTTGTGAGAGACGTCCAAAAGCTTTTCGCTTTTCGCAATCCGGAAAAATTCACATCGTTGTTTGAGTATGTCCTTCGACAAAGTGGTGGACTTTTCGAGACAGCAAAGACGGCAAGCGCTCTTGGTATCAGCCGTGCAACTGTTGACGCCCACCTTCTGGCTATGGCCATAACTAAAACGGTGACGCTTGTTCGCCCGTTTTTTGGCGGTGGTCAGAAAGAGATTACAAAGATGCCGAAGATATATGCTTTCGATACGGGCTTTGTAAGCTTCAGCCGGGGATGGGATCCTTTGCGTCCGGGTGATCGCGGACCTCTTTGGGAGCATATCGTACTCGAGTATCTCCAAGCCTATGCTTATGATCATGATATTCAGTATTGGCGGGATACAGCGGGGAGAGAAATTGATTTTGTCATCCAAAGAAACCGCGACAGTGTTGATGCTATAGAATGTAAATGGGATCCGAAACAATTTGATGTCTCTTCGCTTAAAGAATTCCGCTCTTACTATCCCGGCGGCAATAATTATTTGATTTGCCCGGATGCGGGAGCAGGATATGAGAAGGAAATTAAAGGTTTGAAAGTGTTCGTCGTTAATCCCCGCCAGTGGTTGGATAAGTTTGCGAGAAGGTGATGGGTGAACCGGAGGTTCAGGTAAGGGGTAATAGGTAATAGGTTATAGGTAATAGGTTATAGGTTATAGGTTATAGGTTATAGGTTATAGGCGATAGGGAAAAAAAAGGCGATAGGTGATGGGGGCCTTACGGCAGGCAATAGGTTATAGGTTATAGGTTATAGGTGATGGGTTATGGGGTAAAGAATAGAAGATTGGGTTGACATTTCATTATATTATTAATTATAATAAGATTATGAAATACGATGATTTAACGAAAATAATTAAAGCTCCTTATTTTTCAAGAAACGATGCCTTGTTAATCGACCAGAAACTTTTAGATTATCAGATTAGTTTATGGGTCCAGAAAGGTAACTTGCTGCGCTTGAAAAACGGGTTGTATGCCTTTGAAAAGGATAAGGAAAGAATTAAGAGCGAAGAAGTAGCGGCGTTTATTTATGAGCCGAGTTATCTAAGCCTGGAAAGCGCGCTGGCCTTGTATGGTTTTATCCCTGAAATGGTTTACGCGTATGTCAGTGTAACGGCTCGAATCAACAGGAAGTTTACGAATGCCTTTGGAACGTTTCTGTACCGGCATATCAAGCCGGAACTTTTCTGGGGCTATACGGAAACGAAAACAGAATACGGACATTATTTGCTGGCCGAACCGGAAAAGGCGTTACTGGATTATCTTTATTTAAATCTTTCGAAAATAAGAAATGAAACTGACTTTTATAATATAAGATTCAACCTGGACGCGATTAACGAGAAAATAGATGTGGATAAATTTCAGAAGTATCTTTCAGCTTTCGGTATGAATAAAATGAAGGTTTGGGCTTTGCGATGCTTACAATAGATCAGCTTTCCGAATATTTCCCTTTAGCCTTGCGCCGGAAAAACCCTCAGGGTGTTTTGGTTGAATATCTACAGCATGAACTGCTGGATTCAATATTTAAGGAAAAGTCGGCGTCTTCGTTGTGTTTCATCGGCGGCACTGCCATTCGCATTCTCTATCAGAATCCGCGATTTTCAGAAGACCTGGATTTTGATAATTTCGATCTGTCTTTCAAGGCGTTTGAAAAGCTGTTGCAAATTGCATGTAAGGATATGGCCAAAAAAGGTTTCGTGGTGGAGTATCGTTTTGTGGAACGCGGTGCGTATCATTGCTATGTCAAGTTTCCGGATATTCTATATCAATCCGGGATTTCACCTCATAGTTCAAGAAAAATACTGATTCGTATTGATACTGAAGCCAAGAAGAAGTATTACGAGCCTCAACGTTATATCTTGAACAGATTTGCTCTGTATCGGCAGATATGGACGGCGCCTGCGTCGGTTCTGCTGGCCCAGAAAATGATGACTGTCGTGGAACGGAAACGCGAAAAAGGACGAGACCTTTTTGATGTGTCTTATTTAATGGGATTGGCTGAGCCTGATTTTAACTATATCGCCAAATGTATGGGCTGCGATAAAAAACAATTTCTAAAATTGTTTGATGAAAGATTAAAAGAACTGGATTTGAACTTTCTGGCTAAAGACGTTGAGCCATTTCTTTTTTCGGCAGAACAAAAAGAACGGATATTGACTTTTCACGATTACTGGAAAACAAAAAATATGTAAGAGGTAATGGGTGATGGGTGATGGGAAAGAAAGTTCAATGTTCTACGTTCAATGTTCAATGTTATAGTTGGAGCGGGAAAACATGGTCATTCCGGCGTGGGGCTAGCCGGAATCCAGAAAAAGAACAAATACTGGATGCCGGTTTTCACCGGCATGACGTCTTGGGCGGATGCCGGTTTTCATAACCTGAATAACCTGAAGGTCACTATAGGGTCATCTACGACCAGGCATGACGGGTGTGGGTGGATGCCGGTTGGAATGAAATTCGGAGCTGGAGCGGGCATTTTGCCGGCTCTTTTTTTGCGATTCAAAATAAAAATCCCTCTTGATGTCTCTGTAGAAGGGAAGAGTTATTCAGCAATGTTTTGATTGAGGCGAATCCAGAAAAATAATTTATTTGATGTTATTTATTAAAAAGGCTATATATTATCAAAAGCTTATGAGTTTCGATATAAGTGATTACATTGCATGGTTGATATAGCAAAGCAAATTGCCTTTTGGCAAGAAAGCGCAAAAGAAGATTGGGATGTTGGCCGACAGTTAGTGGATAATGGTCGTACGAGACACGGCCTTTTCTTCGCTCATCTGTCTCTCGAAAAAATTCTTAAGGCAATTATATGTAAAAAGTCTCAGGATATTGCGCCAAGGATTCATAATTTGTCGCGACTTGCTGAACTGGCCGGTCTTATGGCAGATAACGATAAAATGGAATTTCTAGCTGAGATGAATGCTTTCCACATCGAAGGCCGATATCCGGAATCTCTGACAAAACCTCCAACAAAGGAAGAAGCATTAGAGTTCATGGCTAAAGCCGAAAGGGTTTTTCAATGGTTAATGATTCAGTCCTGAATGGCGTTAGAAAATACTTGCGAGCGCTGAAAGAAAAAGGCATTGCTGTAAAGTTCGGTGTTGTGTTCGGCTCACAGGCAACCGGAAAGGCTGATGTGTGGAGTGATATTGATCTATTGGTTGTTTCTCCTCGATTTGACGAACAGCACAGCCGTGAAGATGTAAATCTGTTATGGAGACTTGCAGCAAAAACGGATAATCGCATTGAGCCTATCCCATGCGGTGAACAGCAATGGCTTACAGATGACGCTAACGCCATTATCGAATTGGCGCGGCGAGAAGGCGAAACTATAACGACGACGCCTGATGAATTGTCTATCTCCTGATTTTTTCGATTCACAAAATAAAAATCCCTCTCAATTCTCCCTATTACCCTGAAGAGCACGCGAGAAAAGGGAGAGGTTTCTTTGAAATGTTTGGATTCAGGCTGCAAGCCTGAACCAGCAGAAAAATAGGTAATAGGTCAGGGGTTATAGGCTATAGGTCCTGAGCTGGTGCGGGCATTTTGCCGGCTCCGAAATGTTTCGAAATGTTGCGATGCGGTTATTCTGAATGTTCTGCGTTTCGCTTGAATCAATTTTTATTTTTTACGCATTGAAAATGCATCAGGATAGAGGTAATAGGTCATGGGTTATGGGGGATGGGGATTTGAAAATGTCTTTTAAATATTTGGTTGTCGATTTTTTGCTGCTGATCGGGGCGTTTTTTGCAGTCAATTATCTGAAGACTGGGACGCTTGATCTGATTCATCCTTATGAGAAATTACTGGTTGTCTTTTTGGGCTTCTGGTTCCTTGTTTCTCTATTGACAAAAAAATTTCATCCTGAATTGTATGTAAAATTCTGGCCCTCTGTGTTTAATCTGCTCAGGGCGAATGTCTTTATTGTTTTCTGTATTTCGTTCTTTGTTGTCATTACCGGTTTTACTGAATTTTCGCGGATTCAGATATTCGGTACGTGTGGTTTGCTGTTCGCTGCGGAAGCGATCATTTTAACGATATATTTTGTGTTGGCGAAAGAATTAATCGCGGCTCAAGATGTGAAGCAGGACAAAGCGCACAAGACGTCGCTGTTTTTATTGACCAGTGATTTTCTTTTATTAGTTATTTCTTTCTTCCTGATTAATTATTTCAAGCGCGGCACTTTTAAACTCAGCCTTGAATATGAAACGCTCTTTTATATTATGTCCGGTCTGTGGATTGTCACGGCGTTCCTCACCCGGAAATTCGATAAACGCCATTTCGCGTCCTATTTTCACGCCATTTCGCCGTGTGTGAAATCGGTGATTTTTATGACGCTGATCATGACTACGCTGATGTTCGGCTTGCAGATGTTCCATTATTCGCGGGCGCAGATTTTCAGTTTTCTGACGCTGTTTACGGCCCTGGAAATGGTGCTGTGGCTTTTATATTATCTGACCCGGCAGGAATCTGTTCAGGATATTGAATCGTCACATGTGGTTCACTCGATTATGAAGCAGGAGCATCTTCCTGTGAATAACGATGAAGAAAGAAGAGAGATTCTTTTTCAGCCCATCGAGGCCAGGATGAAGGATGTTTATTTGAAGGACAGGCCGGCGGTGTTCGACTTTTTTCACAAGGCGGTCAATCTATCTGAAATTACGAGGGTGGAGACGCTGATTCTGGACACGTCGGAGATGTTGAACTTCAAGCTGATCAGTCTGTCGCATACGCGGCTGATGATTAATCTGAACAAGCTCAATAATATCCGCTGGATTAACAGGTATTTTTTACAGGCGCACGAGATGCTGGCGGACGGGGGATACATCGGCGGCAGGGCGGAAACGATTGAGGTCTTGAGAAAACGGTTTGATGAAAAATACCCGAAGTATTTCCGGGAGCTTTTTTATGCTCTGCATTTTCTTTGGGCGCGCGTCCTGCCGAAGCTGGATGCAACCAAAGGGATGTATTTTAATATTACGAAAGGCAGAAACCGGGCGATTTCGCGCACGGAGATTCTGGGCAGGCTCAGTTTTTGCGGATTCAAAATTATTGCGGAGGAGTATATCGGTAATGATTTTTATTTTGTCGCTCAGAAGGTGAAAACGCCTTCGCTTGATGAGAATCCTTCGTACGGGCCTTTTGTGCGTTTTGAACGAATGGGCTTCAATGGCAAGCTGATTTATACGTATAAGTTCAGGACGATGTATCCCTACTCTGAATATCTGCAGGAGTATGTGCATAAGCTCAATGAGCTGCAGGAGGGGGGCAAGTTCAAGGATGATTTTCGGGTGACGGGCTATGGAAAGCTGATGCGCAAATTATGGTTGGATGAACTGCCGATGCTGTATAATTGGATGAAGGGGGATTTGCAGCTTGTGGGGGTGCGGCCGCTGAGCCGTCACTATTTGAGTTTGTATAATGAGGAGTTGCAGGAACTGCGCAAAAAGGTGAAGCCGGGGATGGTGCCGCCTTTTTACGCGGATATGCCCAAGACGCTGGACGAGATCACGGCCTCGGAGGAACGCTATATTAAAGCTTATATGCAGAAACCTTTTGTTACGCAGTGGAAGTATTTCTGGAAGAGCTTTTATAATATTGTGGTGAAGAAGGCAAGGAGTGCGTAGCGCTGCAGGCGCTCGGGTAATGGGTTATAGGTTATAGGTCAGAGGTAATGGGTTATAGGTGCCTGACGGCAGGTTAGAGGTTATAGGTGATGGGTGCCTTACGGCAGGCGCGAGGTTATAGGTTATAGGAAAGATAGGCGGTTATTTTCTGTGAAAATTAACAAGCAAAATATTCTCAAGCTAATTAAAAATGGCGAATCGGAAACGGTTGAACTTAAAGCGTCTTTTGATCAGGCCGCTATAGAGACTATCGTCGCATTTACCAATACACAAGGCGGTTTTGTTATTATCGGCGCAACAGATGCTGGTAAGATTAAAGGCGTGCAACTTGGGAAAGAAACCATTCAACAATGGATTAATCAAATTAAATCAAATACATCACCATCCGTTATTCCGGATGTAAGTATTTTAACCATTGATCATAAGAATCTGGTGATATTTAGTGTTGAGGAATTCCCGGTAAAACCGGTAAGCTGTCGCGGGAAATACCTGCAACGGATAAAAAATGCGAACCATCAGATGTCTATACGCGATATATCTAATATCCATCTCAGAAGTTTTCAGGCCAGTTGGGATTATTATGCTGATCCCCGACACGGTCTTGATGATATTTCTTTGGTAAAAGTAGATAAATTTATTCAACTTGCCAATACAGTTCGTACTAATCCTATTACAGATAATTCTAAAAAGGTTCTTGAAAAGTTTGAGTTACTGAAAGGCAAATTCATTACAAATGCCTGCTACTTGCTTTTTACGGCAAAAGATACTCTTTTATCAACCATTGAAATGGGCCGCTTTTCGGAAGATACGATCATTCAGGATGGTTCAACAATTCGTTGCGATTTGCTTGGCGAAGTTGACGAGACGCTGTCATTCATTCGGAAACATCTGAATAAATCATATATCATCACAGGTGATAAACAAAGACAGGAAAGATGGGATTACCCTCTTGAAGCTCTTCGTGAAATCGTCATTAACATGATTGTGCATCGTGATTACATGGATTCAAACGATTCTGTTATTAAAATTTTCCCGGACCGTATTGAATTCTTCAATCCGGGGCGCCTTGCAGAGGGGCTGTCATTAAAGAAATTATTACAGGGTGATTATATTTCCGCCATTCGTAACAAGCAGATCGCTTCAATTTTTAAAGAGGCCGGTATTATTGAAAAGTATGGCTCAGGCATCAAAAGAATTTTGAACGCACTTAAATTATACAATCTTCCGCTGCCACGCTTTGAAGAAATTCAGAATGGCTTCAGGGTCACAGTTTTTAAAACCACCCAGAAAACCACCCAGAAAACCACCCAGAAAACCACCCAGAAAACTAATACAAATCTATCTGTGCTTGATCAACTGAGGTCCCATCCTGAGATAACGCGTAAAGAGCTGGCTTCTGTGTTGGGTAAAAGCGAAAATACCATAAAGGAGCACTTGGCAAGATTGAAATCGGAAGGTTTAATAGAGCGCGTCGGCAGTGACCGAAAGGGCTATTGGAAGGTATTATAGGCGATGGGCGATGGGTGCCTTACGGCAGGCCAGAAGTTAGAGGTTATGGGGGATGGGCGATAACAAAAACATGGTCATTCCGGCGTGGGCCTAGCCGGAATCCAGGAAAAAGAATACTGGATTGCCCGGTCGGTGCCGGGCAATGACACAAACTCCGGCTCCGAAATGTTTCCGAAATGTTTAGATTCAGGCTGCAAGCCTGAACCAGCAAGAACTATCCGTGATATGTTGGAACAGACGCAATCGTTGAAAAAATACTTTTCCATATATGTTCTTCTGATCATTATTCTTACGGTAATACCGATCGGCAATTCTCTTCATCTGGAAAATACGTATATCATTGATTTGCGTCTGGATCATATTCTGCATGCGGCGATGTTTATCCCCTGGGCTTTTTTTTGCATAAAATTAAAAAAATATTTGCCTGTATGGTTTTTCTGGGGAATAATGTTTTCAGTTTTCTGCGAAGGGTTTCAGTATATGCTGCCTTATCGATCTTTTAATATTAATGATATGCTGGCAAATATGATTGGCGTCGTCGTGGGATTTTTCATTTTTATGCCTATTATGGGTAAAAGATTTAAGCTTTAGGTAATTAAAGGATAAGGAATATGATGAGGAATCCGCAACTCAGGAATCCTAAATTTTATATTATGATAGCGATGGATATTGTTTTGTTCATCATTGCTATCTGTTCATCATATCTCCTACGCTTTGAATTCTCTTTTTCCAATATTAATATTGAACATCCATTTAAATTACTTCCATGGATGATTCCCCTGAAACTTGTGTTCTTCTATTCTTTAGGTCTCTACAAAGGGATGTGGCGATACACGAGTCTCAGCGATCTCTGGTTGCTGGTTAAGGCATGTTTTTTATCGACGGCTATGAGTGTTATTATCATCTTGGTCATGTACAGATTTGAAGGATACTCCCGCGCCGTAATGATTATGGACGGTTTTCTTACGTTGTTTCTGACAGGCGGCGTGCGTCTGATGATCCGCACTTTCTATTCGATGCGCGCTGAAAAGATGACCACCGCTTTTTCTTTACCCGATACGCCGGCAACAAAAATACTGATCATCGGGGCGGGTGACGCGGGCGAAAAAATGCTGCGGGAAATCAGGGATAACTACCGGTTGAATTACGAGATCGTCGGTTTTATTGATGACGATCTCTCAAAACAGGGGAAGACGATTCATGGTGTCCAAGTGTTGGGCACGGTTGATCGCCTGCCGAAGATTTTACTCGGGAAAAGTGTCGGGCAAATACTGATCGCGATTCCTTCTGCAACCGGTGAACAAATCCGGCGGATTGTGGAAACTTGTCAGCGATGTAATGTGTCTTATAAGATTCTGCCGGGTATCGGTGATTTGATTGACGGCCGGGTCAGTGTCAAATTGCTGCGGGATATCAGCTATGAAGATTTGCTGGGACGTTCGCCTGTCCAATTGAATGTTATTGACATCCGTAATTATCTTGACGGCAAAACTATTTTGATTACCGGCGCCGGTGGTTCCATCGGTTCGGAGCTGTGTCGGCAAGTGGTCAAATATCAACCCGACATGCTGATCCTGCTGGATTCGAGTGAATCTAATCTTTTCAATATTCAGATGGAACTGCAGAACGAAAACTATTTCCATAATTGCAAAGCCATTCTGGGACAGGTGCAGGATGAGATGCTGATGGAAAATGTTTTTGCGAAATATAAACCGACGGTTGTTTTCCACGCGGCGGCATATAAGCATGTGCCGATGCTGGAGAAAAATCCATGGCAGGCTGTTTTCAATAACATCATCGGCAGCCGGGTGGCGATGGAAATGGCCGTCCGACATCAAGTGAGCAGGTTTGTGCTGGTTTCCACGGACAAAGCGGTGCGTCCGACAAATGTGATGGGCACCAGTAAACGGGTGACGGAATTGATTATGCAAAGCCAGGCGGGCAACGGCACTCATTTTATGGCCGTACGCTTCGGTAACGTGGTGGGATCCTCCGGTTCGGTCATTCCCCTCTTCCGCCGTCAGATTGAAAAAGGAGGACCGGTCACTGTGACGCATCCTGAAATCAACCGCTTTTTCATGACTATTCCTGAGGCGGCGCAGATGATTTTGCAGGCGGGCACGATGGGAAAAACCAACGAGATATTTATTCTGCGGATGGGCACGCCCGTGAAAATCGCGGACATGGCAAGAGACTTGATCCGTCTTTCAGGCAAAGAACCGGATGTCGATATTAAGATTGTTTACACCGGCCTGCGCGAAGGTGAGAAACTTTATGAAGAGTTGATTTCCGAAGGTGAAGATATTCTGCCGACTGAACACAAAAAGGTGATGGTGCTGCGCTCCAATGGTTATTTAAACGGCGCAACTTCCCGGGAAGAGGGCAAAAAGAATCTTTATGCGGGAATTGAGGAGTTGAGAAAGCTGGCGGAAGATCACGATGCGGCAGGCATTAAAAATAAACTGCACAAAATCGTGCCCGAATACATCCCGCAGGAAAATGATAGCGTGCTTTGAAAATAGGCGATAGGCGCCTTACGGCAGGTCAGAGGTAATGGGCGATAGGGAAAAAGTGAGGTGTGAGGGGGGCAAAGATTCATTCCTGTTCGGCAATATTCCGGCAACAATAATCACATACAACTATAAATATTCCCTATCGGGAATATAATCCTTGACTGCTGTAATATAAAGGATTATTATTCCCGTTAAGGAATAAATATCATGAAAAATAAAGTCATCACGGTGGCGAATATAGGCGCTGCCATAAGAAAAAAACGCAGGGATGACGGTCTGACATTGGCCGATGCGGCGGCTTTATGTGGTGTCGGGTACAGATTTATGTCCGATCTGGAAAACGGCAAAGCAACAGTGCAGATGGGAAAAGTTCTGCAGGTTCTGAATGCTCTGGGGCTCGACGTTTATATAGAATCAAGGAAGTGGCCGAATGAATAATCATAGCGGCAATCAAGGGCTTGATGTCTATCTTTGGGACCATCTGGCCGGTCATCTCCGGCTGGATGAAAAAAGACGTTTTGTTTTTCAATATGATGTGGAATGGATCAAGAAAAAAAACGCCATTCCTTTATCTCTGCACCTTCCATTGAGAACGGATATATATCCTGATGATTTCTCCCGTCCTTTTTTTTCCAATCTTTTACCGGAGGCGGAAGTAAAACGAATTATCGCCCGGCGTCTGCAAATTTCAGCGAGTAATGACTTTGCCATGTTAAATAGCATAGGCGGTGAATGTGCCGGGGCTGTGTCTGTTCTTCCTGCCGGTTTTATCCCTGTTGTTAAACCGGGATATCAGCGTCTCAATGAGGAGGAATTGCATCGGATTATCGCCGATCTTCCTAAAAGACCCCTGATGGCCGGAGTGGAAGGAATGCGCCTTTCCCTTGCCGGCGCGCAAAACAAACTGCCGGTTTACATGGAAGGCGAAGGTATTTTTATCGCTTCGGGTAATGCGCCTAGCACCCATATACTTAAACCGCCGATAAGGGATCTGGAAGATACGGTGGAGAATGAAGCCTTCTGCATGATGCTGGCGCAAAAGATGGGATTGCCTGCACCGCCGGTTGCGATCCGCCGCGGCCTTGATAAACTCTACGTCATTCAACGTTATGATCGTAGCCGCAATAAGGATGGCCATATTATGCGCCTTCATCAGGAAGATTTCTGCCAGGCACTGGGATTTCTGCCCGATCAGAAATACGAAAGCGAGGGCGGTCCTTCTTTAGAGCATTGTTTTACATTATTGCAGGAAAAAAGCATCAGCCCCGCCGCTGATCGTCTGGCTCTTTTGCAATGGACGATCTTCAATTTTCTTATCGGCAATGCCGACGCTCATGCCAAGAATCTGGCCATAATATTCACCGACCAGGGACCGCGTCTGGCGCCCTTTTACGATCTGATCTGCACACAGGTCTATCCGGATTTGACCCAAAAGCAGGCGATGAGGATTGGCGGAGAGAACAGACCATCATGGATACAGCAGAAACATTGGGAGAAATTAGGCAAATCCGTCGCAATCAAATCAAGTCTTGTTCTTAAGACGTTGCAAGATATGGCAACTGATATTTTGCCGGCGGCGCAGGCGCTGTCCGATGATTTTGATAAGACCTATGACCCATGCGAAATGATCAGGAAAATAATTGCAGTGATTGAAAAACGGGCAAAGAGCAGTGAATAGTGAATGGGAAAGAAAAAAGGACATAGGTTATAGGTTATAGGCGATAGGTGATAGGTGATAGGTGATAGGCGATAGGCGATAGGCTATAGGCTATAGGCGATAACAAAAAAATGGTCTTCCCGGCGTGGGCTTAGCCGGGAACCAGGAAAAGATAATACTGGATGCCGGTTTTCTAGAATGTGTCGCAATACATTTTTATGTCATTTCGACCGAAGGGAGAAATCTTTCTGTACAATGATATCAACGTGTTAAGATTCCTCGCTTCGCTTCGGAATGACATCTGTGTTAATTACGACACAGTCTCTTTCGCCGGCATGACTTTTTTACGGGCCGGCCCCGCAATGTTTCCGAAATGTTTAGACTCAGGTGGTTCAACAGGTTGTTTTCGGTTGACATTCATGGTTTTTTCTTCCTATACTTCCCCTCACGCTGAAGAAGCATCTCATTAAATGAATGGAGGCAGGTTTGGATCATTCCGTTATTGAGTCCCTGAATAAACTGGGACTGCCGCCAAACGCAACACTCAAAGAGATCAAGCAGGCTTATAAAGATCTGGTGACGGTGTGGCACCCGGACAGGTTTGCGAATAATCCCCGTCTGCACGACAAGGCCAGCGAGAAACTCAAAGAGCTGAATGTCGCCTATAATGAGGTCATGGCCTTTTATCAGAAGATGATTCTGACTGAAAGAACGGTGAAATTTGAGGAAACACCGCAACCTCAGGAGCCGGAACCGACGCCTTTTACACCTCCGGATGCGCCTCGGAAATCTTTCAACTATACAGGGGTGACGGGATTGCTGGTCGCTGTTTTGGCGGTGACAGCGGTTTATTTTGTCTGGGATAAAAATTTCGGGATGGAAATCAAGTCCAATGAAATATTTAATCAAATTAAAATGACGTTGCCGCGAAGCACGGAGCCTGCTCCGGCAGCCGCAGCGAAAACTTCGCCGATATTAGATGAAGCAAAAACACAAATTCAACAAGTAGCCCAGACACCGGCAACGGTTGAACCGATAAAGATTCCGGCAGAAAAAATCCCGGTCCCGCCTCCGGAACCTGAGATCATACAGAAAATGGAAAGAAAGAAAATCGTTCAATCTCAGATCACGGATGATCGGGGCAGGAAATCATATCCGGGTCAATCCGCACAAACTCGGGATTTAAAAATAAAAAAGATGGCCGCCAGGCTGCCTTTAACCAAAATCACGCAAACACCCGACATTTCGGGACTGACAGACGATGAGCAATCCTCTATAAAATCCACCTGCAGTGAAGCAAAACTTGAAGGCGCGTCAAGTTACAACAATTGTCTTAAAAAACAGTTGACATTACTCGCGCAGGGAGAGAGAAGACCTGACTTATCCCGGCTGTCCTTAGAAGAAAAATCATCCATTGAATCTGTCTGCGTCGCTGCAAAATTCAAGGACGGGCCGGCCAGCTATAACCGATGTCTCAAAAATGAGTTTGCCACGCTGGCCCATCACGAGAAAAAACCGGACCTTTCCCGGTTGAGTGCCGAAGAAAAATCATCTCTGGTAGCTGTATGCAGCGGCGCCAAAATGGAGGGGCCGGTCAACTACAACAAATGCCTGACCCGCCATCTGGCAACAATTTCGACGGAGGAGAGAAAACCGGATATTTCTTATCTGGCTCCAGAACAAAAATCGGCGTTGTTATCCACCTGCACTGTTGCGAAATTGGAAGGGCCGGCAAGCTACAACCGGTGTCTGAACCAACATTTTAAAAATGTTTTGAGTCGCTGAGAACACAGGACCTGAAGGGTCAGGCCTGGGAACAGGATTTGATCAGAAAGTTTTCCAGAAGCAGACGCGGACTGGACGCGCCGGATGTTTTCAATGAACGCTCCAGATAAAGCAGGTCTTCCAGCAAATTGATCAGGCGCGCCGTTGTAAAACGCACGCAGTTGCGCAGGGCGTTATAAACGGAATAAGGATGCTGACTGAAAATCACACCCTCGCGTTTTACGGCGGATGTATTCAAGGCATTCACGGCGGGATAAAGAGTATTCTGGAACCAGCCGTATTCCATGCTGTGGCTGAACTTCGGCAGTTTGCCCGAATCCACCAGCACTCTGGCCTGAAGCAGCAGCCTGATTTCCCGGGAAATCATGGTCAGGATAGCCAGATAATGCTCCCCCTGATCCAGCAGGTTTTTTAAGGCGTCCAGCGCGGCGATCTGATTTCTTTCGCTAAGGGCATTGGTCAGAGCAAAAATGTCGTCTTCTTTTGTTCTACCCACCGCTTCTTCAACATCGCCCTTATCGATCAGCGCCCGGTCTCCGGTAAAAGCAATGAGCTTTTCTAGTTCCGACATCGAGCGCCGGAAATCAAATCCCGTTTTCCGGCCCAGCGCTATCCAGGCCGCCGGGGACATTTTCTTTCCGCAAGCCTCCAGCATTTTTTGCGCTTCCTTCTGGAGAATTTCTTTGCGCATACTTTCTTTTTTCACCTTGACGAATTCATGGACAACGCCCAGCTCTGCGATCACTTTGTAGAGCTTTTTTCTTTTATCCACGGACCCGGCGGTAAAAATCAGACAGTTGTCGGCGGGCAGGCCTTCCTTTAAAATTGCTTCCAGCTTTTCCGTTTTGTCAACGACGGACGCTTCCGTCAGACCGGACGTCTGACAGATTTCGAGAATGCGCGGCAGCCACTTGTGCCGGTCTTCAGCCGTATCTCCTTTCACAATGGCGTTCCAGTCGTCATCGGTCATTTTCTGCCAGCCGCCGCCCTGCAAGTCCTCCAGGGTGAGACCGGCAACTTTCAGAAAGGTCAGAAAAGATTTTGCGGCTCTGGCCGGATTTTCATCGATGCCGGTTCGGATCTTATCAATGAGTTTGGGCAGGTCTTCTCTGGCGGTGAAAATATTCGTTTCCTTCACCACGATAATTTTTCTGTTCCCCAGCAGCGAAGGGGTCAGGATATTGTCCATGAGGCTGTCCATATCCGTGTTTTCGCCTTCCAGATAAAAGAGGCCGAAGTCCCGATCAGCTTCAGGAATAATGATATCCAGAATTTTGTTCAGATTTTCTTTGATCAGATATTCTTCTTCTCCGTAAAGAAGATAACAGGGCGCGACAGCGCCCTTTTTCAATTTGCTGAGGATTTTCTCCATGAGTGCAGAAAAATGAACGGTTGGTTTAAACGATTACATATTTTTTGATAAGTTTCACAACGTCTTCCGGTTCATCAACAACCTGAATCAACTCGAGGTCGGCGGGAAGAATTTTATCTTCCTTGAGCATTTTGTTTTTTAACCAGTTGATCAGACCCTGCCAGTATTCGCTTCCCATGAGGATCACGGGGAAGGGTTTGGTCTTCCTGGTTTGAATCAAGGTCAGGGCTTCAAAAAATTCATCCATCGTCCCGAATCCGCCCGGCATAATGACATAGGCGACAGCATATTTGACAAACATGACCTTGCGGACAAAGAAATATTTATACTCGATATGAATATTCGCGTAGGGGTTCGGTTTTTGTTCAAAAGGCAACTTGATATTTAATCCGACCGATTTTCCGCCGGCTTCCGCAGCGCCTTTGTTGGCCGCCTCCATAATGCCCGGCCCGCCGCCGGTGATCACACTGAATCCCTCTTTCACCAGAAGCCCGGCCAGTCTTTCGGTCTGCTGATAATATTCGTCCTCCGGTTTGACCCGGGCCGATCCGAAAATGGTCACGGCATTATGAACATTGGAGAGCGTTTCAATCCCCTCGACAATTTCAGCCATAATGCGGAATACCCGCCACGATTCGTTGACGGACAGCGAATCCATTACGTATTGTTTATCATCCATCAGGCCATACTCTCCCTTAAACGGCGATAAAAAGTCAGACGCTGTAAAACAAAAACAGGTCTAGTATCGGCGGCGTCTCTGAACTTTAGCCAGGCGGCGCTGAGCTTCGATTTTTTTCCTTTTCTGCTTTATCGAAGGTTTCTCGTAAGCGCGGCGTACTTTCAGCTCCTTGAATAAACCGCTCTTCGAAAGTTTGTTCTTCAAAATTTTTAAAGCCTTCTCCACATCATTGTCAATTACTTTGACTTCCAAATTAAAATCCTCCTTTTTTAAGAAATAAAAAAGGGCAGTACGGCAAAGCAAAATGCCTCTGCCGTAATCCACCCTTGTTGTTCAAAAAATTTTTAAATCACGCTCCTCGCTCTGGCGTTATGTCCTGCAATGCTTTCAGAAAAGCTTCGTTTTCTTTTTTTGTTCCCACTGTCACCCGGATGCAATTCGTCATCAGCGGCGGCAGGTTGAGATTTTTGACGATGATCCCTTTCTCAACGAGTTTGTTGTATATGCGATTCGAATCAAAAGCGCAACTAAAAAAAATAAAATTCGCCCGGGAAGGATAAGCCTTGATCCATTTAATGGTTTTCAGCCCCTGATAGAGCTCGTCGCGTCTCACAGTTATCTCTTTGATTTGTTTGGTAAATTCATCCTGATGGTCCAGAAAAAACCCGGCGGCTGTCTGCGACAGGGCATTAATATTATAGGGCAGTCTGACTTTGTCCAACTGAGCAATCATATCGGGATGACCGATGAGAAAACCCAGACGAATGGACGCCATCCCTAATTTGGAAACGGTTTTCAAAAAAATAACATTGTCGTATTTCTTCAACAGAGGGAGAAGGCTTGGCCCGCAAAAAGCGCCGTAAGCTTCATCAATGACGACCAGTCCGGGCGTTTTCCGGATGACCGCCTCTATTCTCGCCCGGTTGAAAAGATTGCCGGTGGGGCTGTTGGGACAACTCAAAAAAATCAGCGCGGGAAAATTGCTTTTTATATTGGCAGTGATCGCATCCACATCCAGATCAAATTTTTTATCCAGCGGCACTTCGATAACTCTGCAGCCGGTATTGAGCGCGATAATTTTGTACATGGAAAATGTCGGGACAGGCACCAGTACGCCTTTAATGCGGCCCCTCACGGTCATACAGAGAATTTGAATCAATTCGTCTGAACCATTGCCGGGCATGATCATGTTTTTCTTCACGCCGTAATATTCTGCGAATCTTTCGCGCAACTCGGGCGATCCCGCCTCGGGGTAGCGGTTTAGATCAACCCCGAAAATCTTCTCCGTCAGGATTCTTTTCAGCGGCTCCTGAATGGAAAAAGGATTCTCATTGGAATCCAGTTTTACCGCGCCGGACTGCTCCGGGGCGACATAGCCGCTCTGTCTGTAAATTTCTCTGGCGATTAAATCCTTGATGTTCATTCGCAATTATGCCGCCTTAAAATATTTTTTCCGCTCGATGATCCAGTCCACATCCATGTATTTCTTCATCAATGTGTCTTTCAGCTTTTCTTCAGCGGACGTGATGCTTCCCGCTTCCAGCTCAATGCCCAGTTCGTCGGTAAAGCCTTTTTTCATCCGGAAGCAAAGTTCGCGCTCGTCAACCCGTTCAGCAAGCTCTTCGGCAATCGATGTCACGGATTTTTTCAATGTCCGGGCTTCCGTTGGCGCCGGCGCAACGTCCCGGGAAATAAGCTCAGCCGTTTTCTGGGCGTCAAAATCCAGAAGCAACATGCCGTGCTGAAGAAATCCCCCTTTTTTTCTTACCTGAGCGCTGCCGCAAATTTTCCGGCCATTCACCAGCAGTTCGTCTCTCCGGGGCAACGCAAAACAGCAGGGCGGGAGTTCATCTTTCTTCATGGAGCATCCGTCTCCGGCGAGACTCGCGTTGATGCCCAGGTCACTCAGCCCTCGGGCAATACACCGGCTGATAATTTTATAGGCGCCTAAAACGTCGACGGGAAATATTTTCTCGTGATCGCCTGCCGCTATCGAATAGGTCATTTCACTGAAATGGAAAACCGCCCTGCCCCCGGTGATCCGGCGGGTAATGTCAATTCCCTCGCGGCGGCATTTTTCAATATTCAATTCTTTTTTTGCGTCCTGAAAATAGCCGATGGTGATCGCTGACGGTCTGGACACATAAAATCTTATCGTCGGCGGCTGGTGATTGCGGATGGTCTCGTGGAAAACCGCCTCATCGATGGCCATGTTTTCAAAAATATTAAAACTCTGAAAATCCAGCAGTCTCCAGACCATAAAAACGTTTCATTCGCCTTCTTCCTGAGCGATGAAATCCTGATAATTGGTCGCAGCCAGCAGGTCTTCCAGTTGGTCCAGGTTGTCCATCTCAATGACAACGAGCCATCCGGTATCGTAAGGATCCCTGTTAATGATACTGACATCTTCAAGAATATCTTCGTTGATCACAACCACCGTGCCACTGACGGGAGAGATCAAATCCACGACTTCCTTGACGGACTCAATCGAACCGAAAGTCTCGTCACGTTCCACGTATGTGTCCGTTTCAATAAACTCAACAGAGAGAACATCCCCCAATCTTTCCTGGGCGTAATCCGTAATGCCGATGGTGGCCATGCTGCCGTCCACACGCAGCCATATATGTTCGCAACTGTAAATGATATCTTCCGGAAAATCTTTCATAATAGAACAACCTCTTTCTTTATTCTATGATGGTAAGCTCTTTATCCATTTTTGTCAGCTTTTCGCAACTATTTTCTTTCAAAAAAACCGTGTCTTCTATCCGGATGCCCCATTGCCCCGGAAGGTATAAGCCGGGCTCAACCGTGAACACCATCCCTCGCTTGAGCAAATCTCCGGACGTTGAAGACAGGCGCGGCGCTTCGTGCACTTCCAGACCGACGCCGTGTCCCGTCCCATGCACAAAGTAAGCTTCATATTTCCTGCCAAAAACAGCGCGCGCGCGTTGATCGATTTCCGCGCAGGGCACGCCCTCGGCAACCGCATCCAGGGCGCGGTCATGGGCCTCTTTGACAATCTGATAAGCATTTTTTTGTCGGTCTGTCAATTTCCCAATCGCGATGGTGCAGGTTTCGTCGGAGCAATAATTTTTGTATCGGACGCCGAAATCCATCACGACAAAATCTCCTGTTCTGATTTTCCGGTCCGTCGGTTTCGCGTGGGGCCGTGAGGCGTTGCGGCCGGAAGCAATAATGGCTTCAAAGGACAGACCGTCGGCGCCTGATGTGCGCGCGATGTTCTCCAATTGCAGAGCGATTTCTTTTTCCGTCCAGCCGGGCTTGAACTGCTGAATGACGGCGCCGATCGCTGAGGAGCCGATTCTGGCGGCCTTTTTCAGGCAGGCAACTTCATACGCATCTTTGCCGGCTCTGAGCATTCTTAATTCCTCGGACACGGCGACAAACTTATTTCCTGGATAATTTTTGATCAACTGATGATACATGTCCAGCGTGATGGCATCCGCTTCCAGACCGACACGCTTTAATCTTGATTTTTTTATTTCCCGGACAATAGCCGCGATTTTATCGGTAAATTCCTGAATGCTTACTCCGCGGGTTTCCCCTTGAGCCTGCTCCGTATAGCGGCCGTCGATGAACAGTGTCGCGTCTGAACGGCCAATCAGGAGAGCGCCTTCCGAACCGGTAAAACCGCACAGATAGAAGATATTGTGCATGTCGGAAATCAGCAGACCGTCGATTTTATAAGCCGGAAATTTTTGCCGAAGACGCGGGATTCGCTCCGAAAGATTTTTATTTTGCCGCAGCATTGACTTTCAGCCTTTCTATATTCTGAAGCCAGCGGGAAAGTATTTTAACCAGAGAATTTTTCGCTGAAGATTCTTTTGCTTCCGCTGACGGCGACGGTGGCCCGAGCCTCAGTTGATCAAGCAGCCTGACCGCCTCCGTATTATCGGGCTCGTTGTGGATGATTTTTTCCAGCATGGATTCCGCGTCCTGGATGTGCCCCTGTTGAATATATAATTGAGCCATCGTCACGGTGAAGAAATCCTGTTCCGTATCATTCCCCTGCCCGGTCAAGTCATGGTCCGGGCAGAGAATATCTTCCTGTTCCAGCAGAGTCATCTTCCCGATAATTTCCCGGGAGCGCTCCGTGTCGGGACGCAGAGAGAGAAATTTTTCATAGCAGGCGGCGGCCTCGCGATGGTAGCCTTTTTCCCGACAGGCATCGCCGGCGCGCTCAAAAATGATATTCAATCCGTCGATAATTTTGGGCACCTCATCGAGAACCGCGCGCGCCTCTTCCCTCCTGCCCATCACGATGAGCGCGTCACAGTAGATGCCGAGAGCGGCGGCATCCGTGGGAACATGCCGCAATCTTTCAGCGGCAAGCCTTAAGGCCTCGGCCGGGTTCTCCCTGCGCAGATGCTCTTCTGCGGCGAGTAAAAAATCACGAGCGGTTTCCTTCAAAATGACAATCCCTCATTTGAATGATTGAATGAAAAACTGCAATTGCGGGCTACGTAACACAGCGGGTATAGCGTGTCAAGAATTGATGGAATGGAATATGAACGGGCTATCTTAAGGAATGCAGATAATTTCTGGCTTTACGGCCGAAAGAGGAGTCCGGCGACAAATGGATGACCTGTTGAAACGCCCGTCGGGCATTTTCATGATCTCTATTCTTTAAATAGCTCTGGCCCAACAGAAAATAGGCGTCGTAAAGCGATGAATCAATGTCGACGGATTTTTTTAAGTGCCATATGGCTTCTGAAAAGTTATCCTCATCATAATAGATCTGTCCCATCTTTTTATAGATTTGCGGACGCAATCCGGTTAAGGGTTCGACCCGGAGAGCCTCATTATACTTCATCAGGGCTCTCTTATAATCCTTCTTCGCGTAGTAGGCTGCGGCCATATTATAAAGAGCCATGGCCGGCGTGTCGTATAAATAATTACCGAGCGCTTTTTCAAATTCCTCGATCGCCTTATCCCAGAGTTCTCTTTCCAGATACAAGGTGCCCAGATAATTATGAGCTTCAGAATAATTTTTATCCAGGGAGACAGCCTCCTCCAATTCCTCGATGGCCTTATCCTGCATCGCCTTGCCATGATAGGCGATGCCTAAATAATAATGAACCTTGGGATTGCCGGAGTAGTATTTTTCAGATTCCAGCAGTTCTTTTAAAGCGCTGTTGTATTGTCCGGTTGCCAGGTAAGCAACTCCTTTATTTAAAAAAAGCTCGGATTGTTCTCGGTGCCATGGCGTATACGTACAGGAAACAAAAAACAGGACGGCCAGAAAAGGCAACAGACGTGGAATTGTTTTGATCGTGAATTTCATTTGCCCAACAAAGATATGCTCTGCTCCAAAAATGAAGCAGCAACGCAAAAAAACTGATTTTCAGAATCGTGACGTATGGACTATGCTCCCGGACCTGCTTCTATATTTTCACTGTCCAGAACTTTGGGCGTCACGAAAATCAGCAACTGTCTTTTCTCTTTACTCGAATTATCGGTCTTAAATAACCAGCCGAGAACCGGAATCTTCTGGAGCCAGGGCCAGCCGCTGACGGATTTGCTTTCCGTTGATCTCAAGATTCCACCGATAACAATGGTATCTCCGTCATTAATGACCACTTTGGATTCGACTTCACTTTTCACGATCGGAGGATTACCCTGCGGGTTCAGGGCGGCTTTTGACCAGTCCGGCGTATCATTGCTGGCTTTGATGTCCATGGAAATTTTCCCGTCGGCTGTTAATTTCGGCGTCACTTCCAATTTTAATAAAGCTTCTTTAAAGGAAACTGTTGCCGGAGACGTTCCGGACGCCGGCGTGATATAAGGCACTTCATCGCCCTGCTTAATGACAGCCTTGATGCCTTCCATGGTCACGACCTTGGGAGAAGAAATGATTTTCCCGGTATTGTTGTCTTCCAGTGCCGCCAACTGAGTTTCCAGAAATCCCGTCGCACCGCCAAATACCAGACCAATGGCGGGAGCTGCTACACGCTGGGGAAAATTGACTGCGGCCATTGCTAAAGCTTCTCCATCGATATCTGTCACACCGATTTGAGAAGGATAGTTCTGCTGATAAGGTGTCCCTGTTTTGCCGCTGCCGCCGGTTGCTCCCAAACCATATTTGCCGCCGCCATAATTAACTTTTTGCTGATTGCCGAATCCCCATGAAATACCTAAATTTCTGGTAAAACCTTCCGTGGCCTCGACAATCTTGGCTTCAATTAAAACCTGCTTCAACAGGCCTCTATCGGCCTTTATTTTCTTTTCTCTTTCAATCACCGCTTCCTTGGCGGCTTCATCCGCTTTGCTTCTTGCCAGGGTGGTAATAATGATAACGTTTCCTTCTTCTCTTTTCGTCAGACCATTCACATCCAGAATGGTGTCCAAAGCCTTGGTCCAGGGAACTTGTTTCAGAGACAGCGTAATGTTTCCCTTGACTTCATCGCTGGTCACGATACTGGTATTGCCGTATTCAGCCATCAGACGAAACACACTCTTGATATCCGCGTCCTGAAAATCGAGTGAAATGAGCCTGTCGGTGAGTTTTTTCTCTTTGATCGCGGGAATCTTCAGCGGTTCATCTTTGACTGGAATGTCAGCGCTTTTGACTTTCGATAAATCCTTTTTGCGCGTGACCGCTTTTTTCACAACGCCCGTCTTTTGTTTTTCCAGGCTGGAAACGTTGAAATCAATAAAAACGTTCTGGTCTTCCTGTCGGATGGAGTAAGGAACAACCTTGTTAATGCTGATATTGAGGTAAACCCAGTTTTTGCCCTTGACCAATTTATGCGACGGAACAACGCTGATGATGTTATTGAGTTCTCCCTCACCGAGCGTTCGGGATAACTTACCCGGAAGAATCATATCCTCGAGTTTAATCAGATAGCTGCCGCTGATTTTGTTGCTTACATCAATGAAAGGCTGTTTGGTGACGACCAGTTGCACTCTTTCTTTTCCGGGCAATCTGGAAAGAAGAATATTTTCCAGTGTTCCTGTGTTGGCGGTTACCTTTATGGTATTTTCTGAAGACTTATCCTCTTCGAGGGAAGCAGCAACGGAACTTCCCGAGATATATGTAAAAATCAAGGTCGTGGCTAGAAAAACAGTCAATAGGGGGATTAAATATTTTTTCATAATTCTACCTCATCTTAATTTTTGCGCAATTTTAGAGTAACCCTTCTTGCTTTTTTATCTTCATACTCTTCCACGATGACGCGGTCAGCCAAAATTTCAACGACCTTCCCTTCATACAGCCCAATGCGTGTTCCCTTAGTCAGGGTATAGAATTTCTTTGCGGTGTCTTCAACAACCGCCACTCTCTGCTCCGGAGTACCGGCGATGCCGACTACCCGATAGCTGTCCGCTTCGGCTCTCTGCAGGGGAAAGATGGAATCCGGCGCTTTTTTTTCGGCCTTTTTCTTTTCAATTTTTTCCATTTCAATAAACGGCTTAAATGGATCCGGTTTATCCATGGGATTATAACTGTAATCAGGCACAGATGTCGAAATCGGCGTTGTGGCTACTGAATCTTTGCTCGGCTCCGGCGCCGGCGGCGCAGGAGCCTGCTTTTGGACAGGAACATTGGCCGCCGTTGGTTGTGTCTGAGGCTTTAGCGGTACGGTCGCGGTTGCCGCAGCAGGCACTGACTTTGGCTGCCCCGCCACGTTTGCGTTTGCCGCATGCGCGGGCTGAGGCTTGGCGGTAACATTGGCCGCCACAGGGGCCGCTTTAACAGTCTTGGGAGGCGCGGGAGCATTCTTAACTTCAGCGGCATAAACCGGAAGCGATGCCGCAAATAATATGATGATGACATAATGGATGAAAGTGAATTTATTTTTTTTCATTTTGTTTTTCACTGTTTTTACCGGTTATTTTTTCTCTTTTTTATCAATAAACATATATGTCTTAATGGTACAGGTTGATGAAAGTATATTTTTTCTGCTTTTTATATTGGCAGCTTTGCTCATCGTAATATCTGAAATATTGACGATTCTGGGCAGTTTGGCCACTTTATCAAAAAAATAAAGGGTGTCCTGATACGTGCCCGTTACCGCGACGCTCACCGGAATTTCTTCATAGAAAGGCTCGGGAGGTGGAGCCGCTTTGCCTTTACCTTTCGGTGCCGGTTCTCCTTTGCCTGAAGGAGTTGCCGCACCTTTTTCATCGCGCTGATCGGAAGGCTTCATGAGCGATGATACCTTCCCCTCCTTGGGGGGAGGAGCGGTAATTGTCCCCGGAACGGAAGCTTTCGGTTCAAACAAGATAAAATCAACGCCCGCATCTCTGCCGGCCAATGACACCGAACGAAACAAAGAAGGAATTTCCCGCTGGTCGGGAAGCTTTTGTAAAGCTACTTTATAATTGTTCTGCAATATGGCAATATCCGCCATGAATTTTTTAACCTGCCCGGCAACCTTGGATTTCTCCTTAATCTGATCCTGCATTTCCGTAAGTTTCGTGCTTAATTCGCTTTTTTTCTGCAGCGCTGTATTTAAAAAGAAAAACCAGTAGAAATAGCCGATTAAAAAGAAAACCAGTGCAATAATGCCCAGTTTGGCCTTTGGCGACATTTTTTTTATCGTATTGATATCTATGGCCATAAATTAGAATCCCTTCTTCAAAACACATGAGAAAGTGAACTGCTGGACGGTAACTCCGGCGACCTCTGTCTTTTTGGAAGCGATTAAATCAACCGATTTTACAGGATCGAATTTTTCCAGGCTTTTCATAAAATCCGCCACAACCAGATTATCCCTCCCAATGCCTTCCAGACTAATGTTATTGCCTTTTTGTGTCATCTTGTTCAGCCAGATATCCTTGGCTGGAACCAGAAGCGCCAGATTGTCAAGAGTTTTGACCGGCGCCAGACGATTCTCTTCCAGCGTGGAGATAACCCCCAGTTTATCTTCCAGACCCTTCTTATCTTTTTTAAAGGTTTCCAGATTGCTGATTTTCTTGTCCAGATCAGACAATGTCGTTTCCGATTCCTTGACCTTATTCTCCAGATCAGTGATGGATGACTGCATCCAGACAGTGACCCAACCGAGCACCAGAAGAAATATAATCAATGAACCGGCAAGAATAAAGATCTGCCTGGAAAAGGTATCTTTCTTCGCTTTTTCACGATAGGGTAAAAGATTAATCTTAATCATTTGTCGCCTATGGTCCTCAATCCCAAACCTATGGCTGTCGCCGCAACCGGTTTAATGCTTTCCAGATTTTTCACGTCTATATTTCTTTTGTTATAGTTGATTCTTAAGAGCGGATCGATAACCTCTGTTTTGACACTCAGCATCTTTGACAAAGTATCGGTTAATTTGTCAATTCTTGCCGTTCCGCCGGCAATCAGCACCATTTTGATATCTTCGCCGCCAAACGTTGAACGGAAATAATCGATCGATCTTTCTATTTCCATACAAATCGGCCGTGCCAATTCCAGAATGCTGGTTTTCAAATCCAGATTATCTCCTTCGCTCCCGCCGGGCAGTCCTTCTATCTTTATTTTTTCCGCTTCTTCAAAGGTGACTTTATATTTTTCCTGCAAAGCTTCCGTAATGGAATTGCCGGCAATGGCAAAATCACGGGTAAAGACCGATGTTCCTCCCTTAACGATATTGATGCCGGTGGTGCTGGCGCCGATGTTAATCAGGACAACGATCTCTTCATTGTCAAATTCATAATTCACGCCGTATAATGTCTCCAGAACAAACGGAGCCACATCCATGATAAAAATATTCTGTCCCGCGGCCGTTACGGCATCCATATAACTGTTGACAATTTCTTTTTTGGCCGCAACGATAATGATATCCATCTGATTGGGGTTGTAGTTGTTTTCACCCAGAATCTGAAAGTCATAATTCACATCATCCATTGTTTCAAAGGGCAGATACTTGCCGGCTTCATCGCGAATCAAATCACGCAACTGGGTTTCATCCATTTTCTCCAGGGTAACTTTTTTGATGATCACCGAATTGCCCGCCAGAGACGTTACAACCCCCTTGCGTCCACACTTGGAAACTTTGAATAATTCCTTGATATGCGACGTTAAAACGCCGGCGTCAGCTAAAATGCCGTCGATAATCACACCTTTGGGCAAAGGAAGCTCATGAAAGCGATTGAGATAAAACCCCTTGGAGGTGCCGGTGACTTCAGCAATCTTGATAGAGCTTGAGCCGATATCCAAGCCGACTAGACTCTTTTTTCCAGAGAACATTTCTTTGAAATCCAGCATTGAATCACCATTAACGGAATCTAACCAAACCTATTAGTTACTGCCTGGCAAACCGATATACGACATCACCCTTTTTAACCATTCCCAGTTCATTGCGGGCCATCATTTCAATGTAATCAATGTCGTTACGCAGCAGAAGTATCTTCTTTTTCAATTCATTATTTTCCGCCGCTATTTTTATTGTTTGCGTCTTTAAATCAGCCAGCCTTTTACTCATTAAATAATTATCAACCAGGCCCCTGTTACCGAAAGTTATTAAAAGAGCCATGAACAACAAAAAGAGAATTAAATACCTGCCTATTTTCATCTATAGTTAACATTTCTACTGCTTAAACGTGAAGGAATCTTTGCACTCCCGTTTACGGGAATACTTCTTCGTAAGGTTTTTGCAACGCTTTGGCAACCTTCAGCTCTGAATTCTTTCTGGTCAACATTCCCTTTTCCATCTTCGATATTGTCTGGGGAGTCAAACCCGCTCTCCTTGCCAATTCCGATATACTCAAAGGAATTGTTTCCCGAAATTTTCTGACCTGATTTTTCTTTATATGTTCTTTCATAGATAAAGCAAAACCTCACGTGTGTCCCATAAGGCACTAATTTTAAATAAAAGTCAAGATGTTTTTTAATATTGATTAATATTGATTAATATTGATTAATATTCGTTAAACTTTTTAAAAATTAGTAAAATTGCGGCACGATTGTCTTATTTGGATAAAATATAAGAAATGATGAATGGGTGGATCGAAGGATCGATAAAACAAACAACAAGAATTATACGGAAGGCAGATTTTGCTGGGACTCTCCCAGAAGGAAATGTCCGCTTAGAATCCATTCTTTTAAGACCTGGGCGATCTGTCTGGCTTTATAGTAACTGGAGAGGGGCGCGGTGATCACTTTCTTGCCGTCTATGGTAATCGTTCCGCTGCGCAGGTCTTTGTAGCTGACTTCGGCGATCGGTTTGGGATTGCCTTTGGGATAATCCATGCTGTAATCGTAAATCTGCGTATAGATATTTTCATCTTTTACGGACGTGTGCAAAGCCATTTCTTCGTCGAGAATGGGAATAGGAATACCTATGCCGACAAAAAGGGAAACGCCGTAGCCTAAAATACTCGCGCCCGCCAGCCATTCCGGGCTCATGTCCTTCAGGTTACCGACGACGGCTATCGTACCGGCGCCTTCTCTGGGAACTCCGTTGGGTCCGCGCATCGCGTGAGGATTATGCTGAGTCCCCGGCCAGGCCACAAACCCCTGCGCTCCGCCTAAAAAGATGCGCGTGCCGACGCCGATTGTCCGATAATAGGGATCATTAAACAGAGGACTTAATTGCCCGGACGTCGAATAGGCCGCGTTGGCCATCCTGGGACGCAGCATGCCCATATAGGTGTAAATGGTTCTGTCGGAGAGATTAACGGCGCAATTGTAATTCTGGTAGGCATTGCGCGGATTGAACAGAACCGCGTCTCTTAAATCTTTGATCGTGATGTTCCGCTCATATTTCCGCGCCGGATAACAGTCCGTTCCGTAGCCTTCCGCGCGCAGTTTGACCACATTTCCGGCCACCAGATCTTCGATCACATGGCCGCCGCCGTAATTAAACTCGCCGGGGTAAACACTGTTGAGCGGATCATTCTCGGCCACTTCCGTCGCGCCGATGTAGCAATCCACAGCGGCAATGCCCCCGTAAGCCGCCACGTCATTCAACCAGACTTTCGAGGCGCGGATGCGGGGTGATGTATGACCGAAATTAAGAAACGCGCCCGAGGAACACATGGCGCCGAATGTCCCGGTGGTCACAACATCTATTTTACGGGCGGCTTCCACGTCGCCGTTCCTTTCGACAACATCAATCATCTCCTCCGCCGTGATGACAACAGCCCGCCCTTCTTTGATTTTATCGTTTATTTCTTTTATGGTTTTCTTGACTTTGAATTTTTTCATATCGCTATTCACGGCTCCGCAATCAACACGCGTTTCTCATACCACTGTTTGATGCCAATTGCAAAAGCTTAGAAACAAAATCACATTGACCCAAATAAATCTATTTGAGCGGCCATTGCAAGCGTTTTGGCTAATAAATTTTGGCGAAGCTGAAGACTAGCGATTACAACTGTCTGAGCCGAAGGCGAGTTTTGTGATCGCCTGAAGCAAGCCTTAAATTTATCCAAAATGCTTGCTGGCAGCGAAAATGATTTTTGGGGACATCCTCCAATAGAAAGTCAGGTATGGCCGAATCCGCCCTCTCCCCGGGACGTGTTTTTCAGCTCCGCCGTTTCCATCCACTCCGCCTGACAAACTTTCTGCACCACCATCTGTGCCATACGCATGCCTCTTTTAACGACAAATGGCTCTTCACCGTGGTTAATCACAATCAATCCGATTTCGCCGCGATAATCGGCGTCAATCGTGCCCGGAGCATTCAGGAGCGTGATGCCGTTTTGCAGGGCCAGGCCGCTGCGCGGCCGGATCTGCGCTTCATAGCCTTCAGGCAGAGCCATGGCAATGCCGGTGGCAATTTTTTTTCTTTGACCGGGCAAAATAGTTTCTTCTCCGGCCACAGCCGCGAAAATATCCATTCCCGCCGCCTGCTCCGTCATGTATCGGGGCAGGGAAATATCTTCATTGCCCGGAAGTTTCTGAATGCAGACTTTAACTTTTTCCATTTTTTAAGCCAGAAATATTCTGATCGACTAAAAATATTTTTTATCGAAAGGATTCGTAAAAAAATTATGAAGAGAACCGTTCCGCATCCATTTTTTACAATGAATACGGAACGGTTTTTTAATTCAAAATAAAACGTAAAGCGCTATTGGACTTCCGCGCCCAAAGCTTCTTTGCGGCTGAGGCGAATCTTGCCGGACTTGTCGATTTCCAGCACCTTGACCATGACTTCATCGCCTTCCTGCAATACATCGGTCACCTTGGCGATTCTTTCCTTGGCAATCTGCGAGATATGCAGCAGACCTTCCGTCCCCGGCAGAATTTCGACAAACGCGCCGAAATCAACAATCTTCTTGACGGTGCCGCGGTAAATCTTGCCCACTTCCGCTTCTTCCGTCAGCCATTTCACCATGGCCACCGCGCGCGCGGCAGCTTCGGCATCGGCGGAAGCGATGGTAACGGTTCCGTCATCCTCCACGTCAATGGTGACGCCCGTCTCGCTGATAATCTGGCGGATGTTCTTGCCGCCGGACCCGATAACGGTGCGAACCTGATCTTCCTTCACCTTGACGGTCGTGATACGCGGCGCGTAGAGCGAAATATCGCCTCTGGGAGCGGCCAGCGTTTCGCGGATTTTGCCGATGATATGCAGGCGTCCTTCTTTGGCCTGCGCCAGGGCTTTGCGCAAAATATCTTCGGTCAGTCCGTCGATTTTGATGTCCATCTGCATGGCGGTCACGCCCTTCTCCGTTCCGCAGACTTTGAAATCCATATCACCGGCATGATCTTCATCGCCCAGGATATCCGAGAGCACAACAATCTGATCGCCTTCCTTGAGCAGGCCCATGGCAATACCGGCAACAATATCTTTCACCGGCACGCCGCCGTCCATCAGGCATAAAATTCCGCCGCAGACCGTCGCCATAGACGAAGATCCGTTGGACGATAAAATTTCCGAAACAATCCGGATGGTGTAGGGGAACGTCTCCGCTGATGGAAGAACGGGCACCAGAGCCTTGCGGGCCAGAGCGCCGTGACCAATTTCCCGTCGACCGGGACTACGCTGAGGTTTTGCTTCGCCCACACTGTAGGGAGGAAAATTGTAATGCAGCAGGAAAGACCTTGTCTCTTCGCCGCTGACATAATCCATACGCTGTTCATCGGAAGAGGTGCCCAGCGTTAATGCCGCCAGCGCCTGTGTTTCCCCCCTGTTGAACAGGGCTGATCCGTGAGCGCGCGGCAGGACGCCGACTTCCGAGCTGATCGGACGGATGTCCGTGGACGACCGGCCGTCGATTCTTTTTTTCTCCTGAATAATCATCTCCCGGATGATCCGGGACTCCAGATGCTCGATGATGGCCGCAACTTTCTTGCACAGCGCAGCATCATCGCCACCGATATTTTTAATAACCGCCGCCCGGACTTCACCCAGCTTGCTGTAGCGCTCCAGTTTGCGCGGCAGGCTGTAGCCTTCCTTTAAACCGGCCAGAGCCCCATCCTTGACACGGGCAATGAGCTCTTCATCTTCAACCTGCGCTTCAACCGGCCTCTTGGCCCGGCCAATTTCCGCGCGCATCTGATCCTGCAAATCGATGACCGGCCGGATGGCTTCCAATCCGCATTTGATGGCGTCAACAATCTTATCTTCGGAAACTTCCTTGGCTTCGCCTTCCATCATCACCAGTTCCACATCATAGGGACGTCCGGAAGCGCCGGGGGTGACTTTCCGGCCCACCAGGAACAGGCTCATCTCGCTTTCCTTCATTCTCTCCGGCGAGGCATTGACGACAAACTCACCGTTGATGAGGCCGACACGCACACCGGCAATGGGTCCTTTAAAGGGAATATCCGATATTTCCAGAGCGGCGGAAGCGGCCATCATGGAAGCGACATCCGGATCGTTTTCCTTATCCACGGATAACAGGGTGGCGACAACCTGCGTTTCCGAAAAATAGCCTTTGGGAAACAGCGGACGAATCGCCCGATCAATAATGCGCGACGTCAGAATTTCCTTCTCGTTGGGACGCCCCTCTCTTTTGAAGAACCCGCCCGGAATTTTACCTCCGGCAAAGGTCATCTCCTGATAGTCAACCGTCAGGGGGAGAAAATCCACCCCTTCGCGCACGCTTTTCAGCGAAACCACCGTAATCAGAACGACGGTATCACCATAGTAAACCAGGATGGATCCGTCAGCCTGCGCGGCGACATAATTCGCTTTCAGGCTGATATTCCGTCCGGCAAAATCCGCACTAAATACATTACTCATTCATTTTCCTCCATTTTTTTGAATTTCAAACCATAGGAAATTCAAGGGCGAAACGCATAAGACAACGATCGCAGACATTCCGGATGTCGCGCCCGCGATCATATATGCTTATGCCTTCCGCCCTTGAATGCTTTCTTTACTTTCTGAGTCCCAGGCGTTTGATAACGTTTCTGTATCTTTCTACGTCATTCTCTTTTACGTAATTGAGAAGTCTTCTTCTCTGACCGACCAGTTTGAGCAGACCCCGGCGCGAATGATGATCTTTTTTATGCGATTTGAAATGCTCCGTTAAATACTCGATTCTGGCGCTCAAAAGAGCAATCTGGACTTCGGGAGACCCCGTATCCTTTTCATGCAGCCGATACTCATCAATTACTGTTTTCCTCTTTTCCGAACTTAACACGCTTTTTCCTCCTTTTACAATTGTGTATTGTTTAAGTGTCTATTACAAATTTTCATTATTTTCCATTATTAAAAACACGGACAATTCTGGCCGCCTGTGCTTTCCCGTTAAAGCCGGAAAAACTGTGAACCGGCGCCAGCATTTCCGCAACCGCCAGCAGAGATCCGCCGTGGGTGAATTTTACCATATCACCGGCTTTAAGCAAGGGGAGATCATGCTGCCTGAGCATTTCCACCGAAGGCTGCCAGCCGTTGCGCAGTTTAATCGCCGAATGATCCTCCAGTTCAATAGTGGCAATCAGCGGCAAAAGCTCCGCCATCGGCAGGATTTTTTTGATCAACGCTTCTTTTTGATCCGTGCCGGTATAATCATTTAAATCCACGGCCATCTCTTCCGTAAATAAACCGCTTCGCAGACGGCGCAGACCGCTCAGACACGCCCCTGTTCCCAGAACGTCGCCGATATCAGAACACAGCACTCTGATATAGGTGCCCTTTGAGCAGGCAACCCGAAACGTCACTTCAGGGAAGGATATGTTTTCAACAGCCATGCTGTGAATTGTCACGTCTCTCGGCCGAACATCCGGCTGAATCCCTCTTCTGGCCCATTTGTACAAAGGCTTGCCCTGGTACTTAACCGCGGAATACGCGGGCGGGATCTGTTTGATCGTCCCCGTCATCCTGTCGATGACCGATTTTATTTCTTCCCCGGTAACGGAATGATCCGAACGGCCGGTGACTTTTCCTTCCGTATCCATCGTATCCGTCCTGACGCCCAGGAGCATGGTCGCGCGGTATTCCTTGTCTTCGCCCGTCAGAAAGCCGGCCAGCTTGGTGGCCTCATTCAGACAAACCGGAAGAACACCGGTGGCTAGCGGATCGAGCGTCCCCGTGTGGCCGGCTTTTTTGATGCCCAGCGTTCTTCTAACCGCGCTGACAACATCATGAGATGTTTTGCCCGCCGGTTTGTCAATAACGATCACGCCATCTATCATCGCTACTGCTCCCTGACCGCCTGGATAATCTGTGATTTGATGGTTTCAATATCCCCTTTCATCCAGCAGGAAGACGCGTGAATGTGGCCTCCGCCGCCGAATTTCCGGGCCACCTTTTCCACATCAAATTTCGCTTTGGAACGCAAGCTGAGCTTAAAATTATCCTCACCCCTCTGCGTGTAAAGAACCGATACTTCAATGCCCCGGACCGTGCGCGGAATATCCACAAAACCTTCCGTATGCTCCCAGGCGGCTCCCGCTTCCATCAAATCCTTCTGGGTGACGACCATGGAACCGACCTTGTTTTCCAGATCCAGCGACAAGGTTGAGAGCGCTCTGGCCAAAAGCTTGAGCCTTGCCGGGGAGTCGCTTTCGTAAATATTTTCCGAGACGCGCTGGGGATTGACGCCCTCACCCACGAGGACGCCGGCCGCGGCAAAAGTTTCTTTGGTGGTCGTCGAATAGCGAAAATTGCCGGTGTCGGTGATGATCGCCGCGTATAAATTGGTGCAGATATCTCTGGTCATTTTAATGCGCATTTCCCGCATCAGACGAAATACCAGTTCCCCGGTGGAACTGGCCCTGGCATCCAGCATTTTCAGCGGACAAAACCCGTTGTTGGAAACATGATGATCAATGTTAATCAGTTTCTTAATTTTCTGGATGTTTTCCGCCTCCTCACCGACTCTGCTCAAATCACTGCAATCGAGAACGATGCAGGTATCATACTGTTCGATATTGCTGAGGGTGTGGGTGATATGATGCGCGGCCGGCAAAAACTGATAGCGTTCCGGTGTGCGATCCTGATTATAGACAACCGCCTTCTTGCCCATATCCCTGAGCATCAGATACACAGCCAGCTCCGACCCCAGGGCGTCTCCATCCAGCCGCACATGCGCTGTAATGAGAAAACTTTCTCCCTCATGGAGGGCTTTGATAATATCACTGATCATGCTTGTCCTGTTTCGCTATCTCGGCCAGTATTTTTTCGATGCGGTTGCCGTAACCGAAAGACGTATCGTGCACAAACATCAGCTCCGGCACAAAACGCAGCTGCAGACGCTTGCCCAGTTCCCGCCGGATGAAACCGGCGGCCTTATTCAATCCCGCCTTAATGTCATCGGAGCATTCATCCCTGCCCATTTCGACAAAATAAATCTTGGCGTTGCGCAAATCATCCGAGATCTTGACCGACGTGATCGTCACCGCATGCAGGCGCGGATCTTTCACTTCTTTGCTGATAATTTCGGACATATCCGCCCGGATTAATTCGGCGACTCTGTCCGCTCTTTTAAAACTCATCGTCCTCGCTTATTGCTCTGTCGGTTGATTCCAGAAAGCTGGAGACAACCATAATTTCCGTCTTGGTGTCCAGAACGTCGGCTACCTGCAAGTCCTCAATAAAACTCAGCAGATGATCAACCTTGCCATTGATGTAGCGCGAATCATTGCCAACCACCGCAAAAGATACTTCGGCAAACTGATGATTATCGAGCCGGCCTGTTTCCGCGATGGACACATTAAATTCGTTTTGCGCCCGCTTCAAAATCCGGTTCAAAACACTTCGTTTGCTTTTTAAAGAGCCGCTTTCCGGAATTCTCAGATAAATTGTGCCGTAACCGACAACCATAAAATTTTCTCCGGAAACCGTTGATTGACGGAAAATAGAATTTAGCTCGTTTCGCAATACCTCAATAGATTACCGTCTTTCGGTATTCTATTCTAATTTCTTCTCCAGTTTTTCCGTATAATAAGCTTCAATAATGTCGCCCGGATGAATATCATTAAATCCTTCAATGCCGATGCCGCATTCAAATCCCGCCAGCACTTCCCGGGCATCGTCTTTGAAGCGCTTCAGGGATAAAATTTTTCCGTCGAAAACCACAACGCTGTCACGCAGAAGTTTCAGATTGTTGCTGCGCATGATCTTTCCGTCGGTCACGTGGCAGCCGGCAATCGTGCCGACCTTGGGCACTTTGAAGAGCTCGCGCACTTCCGCTCTTCCCTGAACCACTTCCTTGTATTCCGGTTCCAACAGACCTTCCATTGCCGCCCGGACATCCGCTATCACATTGTAAATAATATCATAGAGCTTGATGTCCACGCCTTCCTGCTGGGCAACCTCGGTCACCCGCGCATCCGGCCGCACATTAAATCCGATAATAATCGCCTGGGAAGCGGAGGCCAGCAAAACATCGGTCTCACTGATGGCGCCGGTCGAACTGTGGATAATCCGCAGTTTGATGTCATCCGTCGAGAGCTTGGTCAGGGCGTCGGAAAGCGCCTCGATGGAGCCCTGCACATCAGCCTTGATGATGACGTTGCATTCTTTCACGCCCTCTTTCATTCGCTGATAGAGCTGTTCCAGCGTCACCTTGGATAAGGAAGACAGTTCTTTTTCTCTGGCTTTCCTGGTCCAATAATCGGAAATGCTGCGCGCTTTCTTCTCGTCTTCAACGCCGAAGAATTCCGCGCCGGTTTGCGGCACGCTGGAAAAACCGATAACTTCCACAGGCATCGAAGGGCCGGCTTCTTTGATGCGTTTACCCTGATCATTAATCAGCGCGCGCACGCGGCCGAATTCCGTTTTGGACACAAAGGCGTCTCCCTCCTGCAGCGTTCCTTCCTGAATCAAGACGGTCGCCACCGGACCACGGCCGCGATCCAGTTTGGCCTCGATAATGATACCGTGGACAGGACGATCGGGATCGGCTTTTAATTCCATCACGTCAGCCTGCAGCAGAATCATTTCCAACAGCTCTTCGATATTGATTCTCTTTTTGGCGGATACCTCGCAGAAAATCGTATCCCCGCCCCACTGTTCCGATAATAATCCGTGTTCGGTCAGAGCCTGTTTAATTTTTTCCGGGTCGGCGCCCGGCTTGTCGATTTTGTTGATCGCCACGATAATCGGCACACCGGCCACCTTGGCATGGTGAATGGCTTCAACCGTCTGGTTCATGACGCCGTCATCGGCGGCCACAATCAACACAACAATGTCGGTCACCTGAGCTCCGCGCGCCCGCATCGCCGTGAATGCTTCGTGTCCGGGCGTATCCAGAAAAACAATATCCCGGTCATTGATATGAACGTGATAGGCGCCGATGGCCTGGGTAATGCCGCCCGTTTCGCCGTCCGTCACATTGGTCTGCCTGATCGCGTCCAGAAGAGATGTTTTCCCATGATCGACGTGTCCCATAATAGTGACGACCGGAGCGCGGGGCTTGAGATTTTCCGGAATGGAAGGAGCCTTCAAAGCGGTTTCATCAAATTCAACTTCGGCCGATTCGATCTGGAAACTGAATTCAGAGGCCACCAGGGTGGCGGTATCGTAATCGATGGCCTGATTGATCGTTGCCATAACGCCCATGGACATTAACTTGTTGATGATTTCGCTGACCTTAATGCCCATTCTTTTGGCCAGTTCACCAACGGTAATCGCTTCTCCAATCTTGACGCGCCGCTTAATCGCCTTGGGGACGGTGATTTCCGTTTTCTTCATTCTGGTCGGGGCGGCTTTTTTGGCCTCCCGCCATTTAGAGATAACAACCTCCTGGTCATCGTCCTGTTTCTTGAGCCTTTTTTCTATTTTTTTCTCTAATATCTTTTTGGTCGGTATTTTCTTTTCTTCTTCAATAAAGACCTCAACCTGATATTTGCCTCTCTTCTTGGGTTTCTCTACCGGAGGCGCCGGAACTTTTTCACCGGGTTTCAGCGGGGCTTTAGGCATAGCAGCCTTGCCGACTTCCGGCCTGATAATTTTATGTTTGGTAATAATGGTCGGTTTCGCTACAGAAGTCACGTGCTGTTTCGCAGGCGCAGCCGGCGCTTCCGTTAGAGGCTGAGTACCCGGTGCTTCTTTGATCTCCGCCTTTTGAACCTTTTCCGCGGCGGGGCCTTTTTCTTCAGGCGGGTGCAAAACCGGTTTACCCTCGATCCTGGCAAGTATTTCGGCAGGTTTCAGCGCTTCCGATACCGGCTGTTCGGCAGGTTTTGCCTCTTCCCCCCGGATCAGTTTCTCGGCATGCGGTTCAGCCTGGACGTCATCCGGCTTCTCTTTCTTGATCTTTTCTTCTTTAGACGGCAGAGTTTTCCGAACCTCTTCCGCGGCGGATTCTTTTTGCGGAATCTGCTCCTCTTCCGCAGGAGCGTGCTCTTCCTCCGGCGGCTTTTCCACAGCCGTCACGACGGTGCGGCGCCTGATCACCGTGGTTTTAATTCTTTGCTCGACCACTTCGCGAAGTTCACCGGCAGTCAGCTCTTTTTTAGCTCTTTCCACTTCGTCTTCTTCCAGCGAAGAAGACGCCGATTTAACGGAAATGCCGATCTTTTCCAGACGAGCGATCAGAACCTTGCTCTCCAGACCCAGCTCTTTGGCCAGCTCATGAATCCGCTTTTTAGGCATGCGCAAAAATCTCCATATTAAGTTTCTTGAATTTCAAATTACAAATCTTCCTTATTGCCGGTTACTTCTTCATTTAAAATTTTGCCGGACTCTTCAATCCACTGCTGAGCCGTCTTCTCACCGACGCCGGGGATCTCAGACAGTTTTTCCGGCTCCGTGGCGGCAACCATGGCCAGGCTCTTGATGCCCTTGTTGAAGAGCTTTTCCGCCATCGCCGGACCGATGCCGCTCAGTTTGGTCAGATCCGTCTGGCCTTCTTTTCCGTCCTCCTGGGCCTGCACCATCGATTCACTCTTCATATCGATGTTCCAGCCGGTGAGCTTCACCGCCAGGCGGACATTCTGTCCGTTTTTTCCGATCGCCAGCGAAAGCTGATCATCGGGAACAATCACCGTCATGGTCCTATTCTCATCATCGATAAAAACCCGGTTGACCTTGGCAGGCGAAAGAGCGCTGCTGACATATTTGGCGGCGTCATCGCTGTAAGGAATAATGTCTATCTTTTCCCCGCGCAATTCCTGCACCACGCTCTGCACACGCGCCCCTCTCATGCCCACGCACGCGCCCACCGGATCGATATCCTTGTCTTTGGAACGGACGGCAATCTTGCCCCGCTTGCCCGGTTCGCGGGCTACATTGAGAATTTCAATCAATCCTTCGGATATCTCGGGCACTTCGACCTCAAACAGAGCTTTCAGGAAGGCCGGATGAGTACGCGAAAGGATGATCTGCAATCCCTTGGCGCTTTTTTTCACCTCAACGATATAGGCGCGGATTCTTTCACCGCGTTTGTAAGCTTCGCGATGAATCTGTTCCGATTGCGGCACGATGCCCTCCGCCCGTCCGAGATTGACAACAATACTGCCGCCTTCAAATCGCTGTACAAAACCGTTGACCAGTTCACCTTTGCGATCCTTGTATTCATCATAGATGTTATCGCATTCCGCGTCTTTAACCCTTTGAATGATGATCTGCTTGGCCAACTGCACGGCAATCCGGCCAAAGGCGCTGGTTTCGATTTTCCTTCCCAGACTGTCCCCAAACTCGGCGCCTTCATCAAGCGTTCTCCTTGCCTCTTCTCTGGAAATCTGCGTTTCCGGATGCAGAACCTTGTCCACAACAGTTTTGTACTGAAAAACCTCCACTTCACCGGTTTCATCATTGTAATGCGCTTCTATTTCCACATTCTGTCCGAATTTCTTACCGGCAGCAGTAAGCATTGCCGCTTCGAGGGCTTCGACAATAATCTCCTTGCTTATACCTCTGTCCTTACCCATCTGTTCGATCAGACGTTTAAGTTCTGGCAACATTTGAAAATTCCTCCCTTTTTTCGCTGATATGATATAGAATTTCAGCCTACTGGCGTTATTCCCTTTTTTATATTATCCCTCTTCGGCAAGATTGGCCTTTAAAATATCCTGCCGCGAAATGCGGTAAGTTTTACCGGCAACATCAATAATGACAAATTTCCGGCCCGCTTCTTCTATAGAATCAACCAGAATACCGTGAAAATTCTTGACACCATCGATTTTAGCAACTGTTTTAATATTCACTCTGGAGTTCCGGTATTTAAAAAAATCCACATCCCGCGATATCGGCCGGTCAAAACCGGGCGAAGAGACCTCCAGCGTGTAAGAACCGTTAACCACCTCGCGAATATCGAAAATATCGCCCAATTGATTGCTTATGTTGGTGCAATCATTGAGCGTGATCCCGCCATCCTTGTCCAGAAAAAGCCGGATAATCCAGCGTGTATGCATTTTGATGCATTCCACGTGAATCAACTCCATTCCTTCCGCAACCACAACCGGTTCGGCTAACGACCATATTTTTTCTTTTACATCAGCATCCATACTCAGAAAATAAAAAAGTGGGCACGAGCCCACTCATCAATACTACCTTATCGATGGTTTCGAATTTTGCTAGCATATCCCCTGGGACAAAGCAAGCAAAAAGATTACGGTAAATAACCGTCCTTTTTTAAAAATTGGAGCGGGCGACCGGGCTCGAACCGGCGACGTCCAGCTTGGGAAGCTGACATTCTACCGCTGAATTACGCCCGCTCACGAGGCGCTAATGTTATTGAACGAAAATATTTTGTCAAGGTGTTTTTAATGACAGACATGTTGACGATCAGGACACTCCGCCGGACTTTTATCAATTCACTCAGTATTTCGTTTTAATTTTAACAATTTAGTTGATACTTCCGCCGAATTCAATTATTAGACATCGATGCTTTCAAATGACAGAAACACCGTAATTCAATTCATTATTGCCGGCATAATCCTTTTACTGCTGTTCGGCCTCTCTCTTGTTTTAGACGGCCCCGACAGAAAATTTCTGCTCAAGGAAGGCGGCCTGATTGAAGCGGCAACGGCGTTGGGTTATTTCCTTTGTGTCGCTGTAATGGTGTATCGGGGCGGGCTTTCCTATATTAAGAAATATTATGATATATTTACACTTATTATCTTTTTCATGCTCAGAGAACTGGATTTTGACACTCGCTTTACCACGACAGGAATCTTTAAACTCAGATTCTACACAGGCGCCAATGTCCCTCTTTTAGAAAAAATAATCGGCATCTTTATTATCGTTTTCCTTCTCTATATCATTTTCATGATGATCCGCCGTCATTTAAGAGATTTTTTAATTAATTTAAGAAGACAAGATATTGTAGCCGTCGGCGTTTTCATTACGTGTGCACTGCTGGGTGTCTCTCAGACTCTTGACGGTCTTGACAGAAAACTCAAGGGGCTGGGTATTGAGATATCACATCAGTTATCATTAGATGCCGGCGCGATCGAAGAAATAGCGGAACTGGGAGTTCCGATCATTATTTTGATTACCCTGTGCGCCTATTTCAGCAAAGACAGATTAACGCAAAACGCGCTGGATAAGAATTCATCAACACCTTGATTGCGGGAGCAGCCCTATCGGATGGCTATTTTTTCTTATCCCCCGGGTGATAAGGAGATTTGCAGGATGCGATCTATGTTAAAGACTCTTGGTTGCCGGCGCGCCAGGCAATAGGCATTCAATCCCAGAAAAGGATGTCCGTTGAATTCCATATCTTCAATCAATAACGGGCGGACCAACCGTTTTGACTTTTCATCTTTGGCTTTCAGGTAAACAATTTCGACGGTTTGCTGTTCTTGAATGGCCCTGGTCAGCATCCGCAGTTTGTCTTCGCGTGTGCAGGACAGCGCGGCCTTTGCGTATTGCAAACCCGTCAGAAATTTCACCACGCGCCAGTCCATCAAGACATGGCTTTTCTTCAACGGCGTCTTCAGGATAATTCCGTCCAGTGTCGTGCAGCGGGAAAGCGCCACATACATCTGTCCGTGGGCGAAAGTGCCGCGTCCGACATCAATGACAACCTTTTCAAAGGTTTTACCCTGGCTTTTGTGAATGGTGACGGCAAAAGCCAGACGGACCGGATAATGGCGGAAAGACCCGACTTCTTCCGACAGCAATTCCCCGTTTTTCAAGACATACTTGTAGATTTTCCAGACATAAGGAGAAACTTCCGCCGTTTCACCGTTGTCCAGTTGCGCGATAATGACATCCTCGCCATCCTCATTTTTTGCAAATTTTTTCACCCTGCCAATCGTGCCGTTGATCCACTGGCCGTAGGAATCGTTGTTGAGCATCATAATCTGCGCGCCTTTTTTGAGGTTCAACTCGACCGCCGTCGGCAGATATTCCCTGCCGAAATCACCCGATATTTCTCCCCGGGCTTTCCAGATTCTGCCGGGCAATTGCGACAGGCGCTGCGCGTTGATGTCATCCGCCAGATCGTTGGTGCTGGTGAGCGAAATATAAAAATCATCCGCGGCGGCAGTAAAGGATGAATCGCAGCGCCGGTTGAACAAAGCAATATCATCGTCCGTGATGGAATTGTTGCGAACGGCATTGAGCAGGCGGATGAAATCGTCATCCTTCTGGCGGTAAACTTTTTCCAGTTCGACAAATTCCAGCGCCAGTTGTTTCATGACGTGGGCGCTGAAAAAATAAGAACTTTCGTAATGCGACCGGAAAATTTCGCGCTCGGCGCTCGTGACAACCGGCGGCAATTGATAGAGATCGCCGATAAAAATCATCTGCACGCCGCCGAAGGGACGTTTTGCGTGCGGGCCGTTGAGCCTCAGAAATTTATCCACACAGTCCAGCAGATCGGCGCGCACCATGGAAACCTCGTCAATGACAATGGTGGTCAATTTTTTATAGAGAGAGGTATTGTCCAGCCCCGTACGCTTCTTTTTCTTAATGGCGGAAGGCGTCACATTGGGTTTGAACTGGAAAAAGGAATGAATGGTCTGACCGGCAATATTCACGGCGGCCACCCCGGTCGGCGCCAGCAGAACGGCATTTTTCTTCGTGTGACTGTAAAAATAATTCAGCAGCGTTGACTTGCCCGTGCCCGCCCGGCCTGTGATGAAGACATGTTGTTCCGTCTTCTCCATCAACTCCAGCGCGCGCTGAAATTCGGGATTCAACTCTATCTCTGCCGGTGTTTGTTCTTTACTCATCTTGGTTGATCTTCTTCGGTCCTGCCGCCGCTATTTTTGAATGAAACACATCATCCGGAAAAAATATCACTTTACCTTGAACTACCAGTTAAGATTCTGCTTTTTGAGAAGATCCTGTGATTCTTTGTGGCCTAATTTTGCCGCTGACCGGTAATCGGTCAATGCCTCTTTCTTCAGGCCGAGCGCCGTCTTGGCAAGACCTCTTTTGTAATAGGCATTTTCGTATTTCGGGTTCAATTCTATGACTTTGCTGAAATCTTTGGCCGCATTCCTGGGATTACCCATACCCTCATAGGAGTTTCCCCGGTTATAATAGGCATCGGCATTTTGCGGATTGAGCGCTATGACTTTCGTGAAATCTTTAATCGCCTGAGCGTAATTACCCGTTTTTTCACAGACAATCCCCCGATTATAATAGGCATCGGCATCATCCGGTTTTATCTTAATGCATTGCGTATAATCTTTTATCGCCTCGTCATATTTGCCGATGCTCTCATAGCTATTCCCCCGGTTAATATAAGACGCCGTATCCCGGGGGTTCATTTCCACCGCTTTTGAATAATCTTTAATCGATTGATTGAAATTGCCAAGCTTGTGGTAAGCATTTCCGCGCGTGCCATAAGATATTGCATTTGCGGGATTGAACTTAATGGCCATGTCCAAATCTTTGACGGCTTTTGCATGATTGCCCAGCATGTAATAAGCCATGCCGCGAGAATAGTAAGACGCATAGCTTTGAGGGTGTATTTCAATACATTGATTATACTGATTGATCGCCCGCTGATAATCACCTTTTTGGTAAAACTCATGAGCTTGCTTCAAACACATGTTGACGTCTTTCAGCATTTTATCGGTTGATAAAACAATTTCTTTATCCGTTACTTTTTTTTCAGAAGCCCACGTCATATCATTCATAACAAAGAAGGGTATCAATAATAATGATGTTATCAATAATAGATTTATATGCGCCTGTCTGTTCATAATATTTCTCCTTTAATTCAATGGAAGTGCATCTCCCTCATGTCTCAATTTGCCTTTGAAATTTACTAGCAATAAATGATGAAAAATTCCAGATATCAAAATATGACTTGAGAAAAAATTCTTTAATCACCTGTGATGCGAAGCCTCCCTAAATTTCCAAGAAAATATGTGGCAATAAGAATTAAGAAGGGGGATTAGATTCAACCAATCCCCCTTCTTAATTCTTATTGAGATTTTCTCGACAGTTGCCAGTGTCTCACTCAATGCTTTCAGATGTGCTTAAGAACCGTTTGTTCAAAAGGTGTCTGCTTTATTTTCTTTTATCCCACCACACGGGTGGTTAGTAGTTTGTTCCTCAGGCGATTTCGGGAGTAGTGAAGGAGCCGGTTACGCCATCGTCTGCGGTCGCTTTAAATGTAATTTTGTGTGCCGTGTAAAATGGTGGTGATAATGATATCTTTTTCGTCCCGTTTATTTCGGTTATTGTTGTCGTACCTGTTCCCCTGCTTTTTACTGTGCCACTCCGATCAGTATCTAACCATTCCCAGTCAACAATCGTATTACCATCCGGGTCTGTTACAGTTACCGTAGCGACAAAGCTTTTCGATCTTGCACAAAAAACTCCGTAAGGAACAACAGTCCCCGTATTATCCGGTGATATGGAAACTCTGATCGCTGTCGCTTTTTGTATCACCGTTTCTAGCGTTACCGTTACTGTGTAAATCTGGGTAGAAGCATCCGCCGCCGTCACGGTATAAACCACCGGATTGGTAAAGTTGTTGAGTGTCTGGCCGCTGATCTGAACAACGTCACCTACTTTCACTTCAGTGCCGGTTGTCGTGAAAGTCGCCGCCAGATTTGTCACATTCGTATCACTCGGCAATTTCACAGCAATTGTCTGGCCATTGATTGTACCATTGGCGCCCGCCAGAGAAAATGACGTAATTGCTTTGTCCGATGACGGAGCAATGGTCACCTTTACCGTGTAATCTTTTGTCGAATTATCATCACCCACTACCGTATAAAGCACTGAATTGGTAAAGTCATTGGTTGTTACGCCGCTTTCCTGCTCGGCTTCTCCTACCACCACTTTGGCTCCGGTATAAGTAAACGTCGCTGCCGAATCCGTTACATTAGTGCCGTATGGAACAGTAACTTCTATGTCCTCCCCATCAATTGTTCCTTCAACTCCCGCCAGAGAAAATGTTTCCATTGCTTTTGGGGAAGAATTTTTTTCTTCTTCACTACTGCCGCCGCAACCGGCAGCAAGAATGAGCAATAATCCGAGCAAAACAAAGCTCATTAATTTTTTCATCATATCTTTTACTCCTTTAAAGTATTTTTCATACAATTCCGGCAATAGCCGTAATATTCCATGCGCGTGTCCGTAATGACAAAACCGGCTTTGCGCTTGATATTCTTGGTTTCAATTGAGCAGGGGAGATCAAAATCACTGATAGAACCGCATTTTAAACAAACAAGATTAACGTGTTCGGAAAGATCCAGGTCATAACGGTTTTCTATTCGATCAAACTCCAGAGCCCTGATCATGCCATGTTCAGAGAACTCTTTCAGTGTTGCGTAAACAGTGGACAAACTGATGCTGGCTAATTTTTTACGCGCCTCCCGATAAACCAATGCTGCCCCGGGATGGTCGTAGCGGTTTTCCATAAGGGTTTCAATAACAGACAAACGCTGCGGGGTGACCTTCAGACCTTTTTCTCTCAATTGATCGATAAATTCTGTTTTATTTAACATTATCTTTCGGAATGATTCCTATTTGAGACATTATCAGCCAACGGTCTTATCTGTCAAGCAATATTATTGCATCAAAGAACGACCCGAAAATACTTCTTAAGGTTTTTTATGCCCAGTTGAAAATAAAAAAAACGGGACCGGCACGGGATAAAATGACTTTTTTCAAAAATTGAGCAACTACTTGATTTTAATGGAGCCGATGACCAGAATCGAACTGGTGACCTACTGATTACGAATCAGTTGCTCTACCGGCTGAGCTACATCGGCACCCGGCTTGAGAAGATCCTTAAAGGGGCACAACTTTTATCTTAAGGGGTTTCGCTTGTCAAGTTTTTACATCAATCAGGCGATAATTTCCAAATTCTGACCCAATCTTTAAAGACATCCCTTATCCTGATTGGATGAATCTTTGATTCCTGCATACAGGCAGGCAATGCCAAACGTGCGCGGGTAAATTTTGACGGCGACGATGCCGTTTTCTCTCATAAAGGCGGCAAACTCCTCGGGTGACGGAAAATTCATAATGGAATCAGCCAGATAATAATAGGCCGCGGCGTTTTTGGAAAATATTTTAGCTAGCAGGGGAAGCAGAAAGTTTAAATAGATATAATAAAACAATTTGAATAAACGGTTCTGGATAAACGTCATCTCCAGAATCATAATCTGTCCGCCCGGCACGGTGACGCGCAGCATTTCTTTCAGGGCCTGCGCTTTTTGAGGAATGTTTCTGATTCCGAAAGCCATCGCCGAAACATCAAAAGAATTGTCTTCGAAAGGAAGACTTAAAGCGTTTCCCTGAAGAAAATATATTCTACCGGAAAGGCCTATTTTCTTTACTTTGTCTTGTCCGACTTTTATCATAGGATAGACAAAATCAGCGGCGGCAGCGGATATGGCCTCGTGCTCCAGACAGGCGTTGATGGATAAATCTCCCGTACCGCAGGCGATATCAAGAAGTCTTTTCGTCTTAAAAAAATTCATTTTTTTGACCGTGAAACGACGCCAGGCGATATCACGGCGCAGGCTCAGAAAATGATTCAGAAAATCATATCGGCCGGTGATGGTTGAAAAAATTTCTTTCACCATGCCGATGCGCTCTTCGTCACTCACTTTTTTCACGGATGGATATTTATTGCTTTCGGATATTTTCATTTTTAGACAAAACTTACTTTCTGCGGATGAGAACCGAATTGGCGTGCGCATCAAGTCCTTCTTTTTGGGCAAATTGAGCGGTCGGTTCACTCAGTCTCCAAAACGCTTCCCGCGAGAAGGAAAGGTAGCTTAAGCGCTTGTAGAAATCATACACACCCAGTGGCGACGAAAAACGCGCCGTACCGCCGGTGGGCAAAATGTGATTGGTGCCGGCCAGATAATCGCCGAGCGCCTCCGGCGTATAAGATCCCAAAAAGACGGAGCCGGCGTTTCTCACTTTTTCTAGTATCTTTTTTGGGTTTTTGATCATCAACTCCAGATGTTCGGGAGCAAAGGCATTGGCGATGTCCACAGCTTCCTGAATACTTTTCGTGATGATCATGGCGCAGTATCTGGCCAGAGATTTTTCGATGATGCTCTGTCGTAAAGACGTCTTCACCTGCCGGTCTATTTCCAGAGATACCGCGGCGGCGATTTTTTCCGATGGCGTCAGCAGAAGGGCCGCCGCCATTTCATCGTGCTCAATCTGCGCCAGCATATCAGCCGCCGCAAAAGAGGCGTCAGCCGTGGAATCGGCAATAACAACCACTTCGCTGGGACCGGCAATCATGTCGATATCCACCTGTCCGAAAACCATTTTTTTTGCCGCGGCGACATAAGCGTTGCCCGGACCCACTATTTTATCCACCTGCGGAACCGTTTTCGTGCCGAAAGCCAGAGCGGCCACTGCCTGCGCACCGCCGATTTTGAAGATGCGTTGGACACCGCTGACTTCCGCTGCCGCGGCAATGAGCGGGCTGAGTTTGCCCTGCGGGGCGGGACTCACCAGAATAATTTCCTCCACACCGGCGATGCGCGCCGGAATCGCCGCCATCAGAATGGTTGACGGATACGAGGCCTTGCCGCCGGGCGCATAAATGCCCACCCGCTGCAGGGGCAGTATCCTCTGCCCCAGTTCCACGCCGCTTTCATTTTTGACCTGATAGCCGCGCGCGATCTGATGACGATGATAAGCTTCAATGCGCCGCGCCGCCAGTTTCAGCACTTTCAAATCTTCCGGCCTGACCCGAGCAATGGCCTTCTTTTTTTCCGCGTTCGTTGCTTCGATAGTCGCCGTCTTCAGTTTATATCCGTCAAATTTCTCCGTGTATTGAAACAAAGCCTGATCGCCGCAGTCCCGGACATCTTCTACAATTCCGGACACGGATGATAAAAGTTCGGGGGAGAAGGCGCCGCCTCTTTGTCGCAGATCACGGAAAAACAGTTTGAAGCCCGGTGCGCTCGATTTGATGATCTTCATCATTTTACCCTCTGGATATCCGCTCCGAGGGCGGAAAATTTCTTTTCAATGGTCTCATAACCGCGGTCAATGTGATAGACGCGGGATATTTCCGTTGTGCCTTCCGCCGCCAGTCCTGCCAGAACCAGCGAGGCTGATGCCCGTAAATCCGTCGCCATGGTTTGAGCGCCGCGCAGTTTGGGCACACCGCGGACAATGGCGTTTCCACCCTGGATGACAATGTCGGCGCCCATGCGCAGCAGTTCACTGACATGCATGAAACGGTTTTCAAAAACAGTTTCGGAAATCACGCTCAGCCCGCTGCCGATGCTCATATAAGCCATCATCTGCGCCTGCAAATCGGTGGCGAATCCGGGGTAAGGAACCGTTGTAACATCAACGCTGTTGATTTTTTTGCCGGCCGATACTTTCAGTCCGTGCTTGGTGGGCGTGATCTTCATTCCGGTATCGCGCAATTTATTGATCAGTGCTTCCAGATGATTCGGGTTGCAGCCGATGACATTGATCTCGCCGCCCGTCATTCCCGCGGCAATCATGAAGGTTCCCGCTTCGATGCGGTCCGGAATAATGGCCGCCTCCGTGGGCTTCAATGACGTGACGCCCTCAATGGTAATCACATCGGTTCCCGCTCCGTTGATTTTCGCTCCCATGCCTTTGAGCACGTCCGCCAGGTTGACAACTTCCGGTTCGCGCGCGGCATTGTTCAAAACCGTCGTGCCGTTAGCGAGCGTGGCCGCCATCATAATATTTTCGGTGCCGGTAACCGTGGTCAGATCAAAATAGATATCCGCACCTTTTAATTTTTTGGCTTTCGCTTCAATATAACCGTTCTTCAGTTCGACGTGCGCTCCCATATCTTCCAGCGCTTTGAGATGGAGATTAACCGGCCGCGCACCGATGGCGCAGCCTCCCGGAAGCGAAACTCGCGCCACCCCGGCGCGGGCAACCAGCGGCCCGAGAACCAGAATGGACGCCCGCATGGTTTTGACCAGATCATAAGAAGCCGTAGGACTGGTAATTTTATCGACATTGATCTGGACGGTTTCTTCCCCTTCAATCTGAGCTCCCATGCTCATGAGCAGTTTTTTTATCGTCTTGATATCCATCAAATCGGGAATGTTGCGGAAGGTGTTGGTTCCCGCCGTGAGCAGCGCCGACGCCAGAACCGGCAGCGCCGCGTTTTTCGCGCCACTGATCCGGACATTGCCGCGCAGCGGTTTCCCTCCCTGAATAACTATTTTATCCACTTATCTTCTCCTTGTTTTTATCACCCGCGGCAATCCGGCGTAATCCCGGCGCATCACTATGCCTTCATAAGAGCCGGTTTCTTCCATCAGTCCGCGAACCTGATTTTCCTGTTTAGCGCCAATTTCCAACAAAAGCCAACCATTTTTTCGCAGATATCCGGATGCCTGACAGATCAGTCTTTCATAAAATTCCAGGCCGTTTTTTCCGGCCCACAGGGCCATCCGGGGTTCGTAATCTTTCACACCGGCAGGAAGTTCCGCGTATTCAGCATCCGGAATATAAGGCGGATTACTGACAATGATATCAAATTCTCCTTTCACCGGTTCAAACAAATCGCCCTGAAGGAAATCAATTCTATCGTCCAGATTTAGAGAGCGGGCATTTTTCCGGGCAAGCGCCAGAGCGGCAGGTGAAATATCCGTGGCCGTGACTCTGGCGGTGGGAATCTCTTGGGCCAACGCCAGAGCAATCGCCCCGCTGCCCGTGCCGATATCCAGTATTCTGATTGCCGCCTGGTCCATTTTACGGCTGACGTCCAGCGCTTCTTCAACAATAATTTCCGTATCCGGACGGGGAATCAAGACATCCCTGTTCACTTCGAGCGTAAAAGTCCAGAAATTTTTACGACCGGTAATGTAGGCCACCGGCTCCCATTGCAATCTTCTGAAAATAAGTGTTCTGTATTCGGCAAGTTTATCCTCAGCGACAGTCATTTCGGGATTTTTTAGAAATTCCACCCGGTCACAATTCAGACAAAAAGCCAGCAAGACTTCGGCATCCAGTCTCGCGGAAGGACTGCCCGCGGCTTCCAGAGCATGAACCGCATCATTAAGAATATTGTGCACCATTATCACACTTCCTGAATCATTAAATGAAACAATAGAATACACTAATCAAAATTGGAAATATTTTGTTGCAAATTGATTGTCAAGTGTTTATAAACGCGAACCATTCATATTTTTATTAAGGGAACCATTATGAAACCGGGTGCCTCCCTCGAGGAAAGGTTTGACGGCTGGTTTATTAAGCCGATAGAAAAATTAAAGGAAATGCCGGAAGGGGACGGAGGGTTTCTGGCTCTGTCCGCCGCGCTTTTTCTTTGCGAACGGTATTATCGCGCGCTGACCAATACCCTCCAGGGCAAAAGGGACGACGAAACGTTTAAGGCTGCCGCCGCACAAGATTTAGGGATCAGGTTGGAAGATTTTAACCACTTCTGGATTGTTTACCGGAACGGAGTCCAGCACCAGGGAACGCCCAGGCATTACATCGACAAGAAAAATCAAATTAAATATTTTTTTCACATCTCCGACGAATTCAGCGGCATTCCGGAAATCTATAAAATCAACGCCTACAAGCGTGAAATCAGATTAAACGTCTGGAAATTTGCCGATCTGATCATTGGTAAATACAAGAGCAATCCGGCGGTCTTTCAAAAAGCAATCTCGCAAACCTTTCCGGAAGTGAAGTAAATAAAGGAATATGATTTTACGTTTTATTTAAGGCTTCGGCCTGAGCATGCGCTGCCAAAGCGTCGATCATGGCGCCGATATTGCCATTGATGAAACTATCCAGATCGTAGCGGGTCAGATTGATGCGGTGGTCGGTTATTCTTCCCTGAGGAAAATTATACGTGCGGATGCGCTCTGAACGGTCGCCGCTGCCCACCTGGCTTTTCCGGGCCTGAGCCTGCTCGGCATTCTGCCTCTGCACCTCGGCATCCAGAAGCCGCGCCCGCAATACTTTCATGGCCTTGTTCTTGTTCTTGAGTTGTGATTTTTCATCCTGACAGGTCACGACCAGTCCCGTCGGCAGATGGGTGATGCGGACGGCGGAATCAGTCGTGTTAACGCTCTGGCCGCCATGACCGGTGGAACGATAGACATCAATGCGCAAATCATTCGGATCGATATTCACCTCCACCTCTTCCGCTTCCGGCATGATAGCCACGGTAACCGCCGAGGTATGGATGCGTCCCTGCGCTTCCGTTACCGGAACACGCTGAACCCGATGGACACCGCTTTCATACTTCAGACGGCTGTAGGCCCCGCTGCCTTCGATCTGGGCAATGATTTCCTTAAAGCCGCCAACACCGGAAGACGAGCTGCTGATCACTTCCACTTTCCAGCCCTGAGCTTCAGCGTATTTGGCATACATCCTAAACAAATCACCAACAAAAAGACCGGCTTCATCGCCCCCGGTGCCCGCCCGGACTTCCAGAAAAACATTTTTGCTGTCATTGGGATCTTTAGGCAGCAGCAGTATTTTTAATTGATCTTCCAGATCGGTTTGCTTTTGCTTCAACTGTGGCATTTCGTCTTTGACGATGGACTTCAATTCATCGTCGCTTCCCCCCAGAACGTCCTGATATTCTTCAATCTGGCTTCTGACTTTATTGTAGACGCGAATCGTTTCCACCAGTTCTCTTATATCGGCATGCTCTTTGGCATATTTCTGATACATCCCCGGTTTGGCAACAATTTTGGGATCACTGAGCTGTCCCTCCAATTCCCGGTAGCGCAGTTCAATATCGTTAAGTTTATCCAGTATAATATCCATAGTATTTCTTTAATTAAAAACGTGGTTGTTTAAGATAATTTAACAGACGCCTTCACAGGCTTCCTTCTCTACAGCTGCGAAGGACACCTACAAATGGCTGCGCCGGACGGCGCTTGATAAAACGGCTGAAGGGCAACGATATCCGAAACGGGAAAAGCCGCTGATGCGCGGCTTTTCAGAGCAAATATCGTCGGATAAATACTTTATCGCACAACAAAGATGAACGATCTTGATCCGATATTCCAAGACAGTCATTTCCTTCATCGAAGAAGCTTCGGCAATGATTATTTTGCCGCTTTTTTGGCGGCGGTCTTTTTGGCCGGAGCGGCATCCGCTTTGGCTTCGTATTTCTTCTTGAATCTCTCCACGCGACCGGCGGTATCCATAATCTTCTGCTTGCCGGTTATAAAGGGATGACAGTTGGAACAAATTTCAGTTTTGATATCCTTCTTTGTCGACCGCGTGTTGATGACGTTGCCACAAACACAGGTAATGGTTGTTTCCTTATATTCCGGATGAATTCCTTCTTTCATTGTCTCTTTCTTTTCCTCCCTGGAGTTTATCTATAAATAATTATTAATGTTTTTTGCTTTCTTTCAAAAGTGTCGTTTGCATTACAATATCTGCGTTAAAAATTCAAGCAAAATAAAAACGCCTTTTTATCCGTTATGAATTCATAGAATCCAGGAATTCCTGATTGGTTTCCGTCTTTTTAATTTTGCTGATGATGAATTCCATGGCGTCCACCGGATTCATTTCCTGAAGCAGCCGGCGGAGTATCCAGACCCGATTGAGATTGTTTTTGGGAATCAGCATCTCTTCTTTTCTCGTTCCGGAACGAATCAGATCGAAGGCGGGGAAGATCCTGCGGTCGGCAATCCGGCGGTCCAGATGTAGTTCCATGTTGCCCGTGCCCTTGAATTCTTCAAAAATAACTTCATCCATCCGGCTGCCGGTGTCAATCAGCGCCGTGGAAATAATCGTCAGACTGCCACCGTTTTCGATATTGCGGGCCGCGCCGAAAAAGCGTTTCGGCTTATGCAGGGCGTTGGAATCCACGCCGCCGGAGAGCACTTTTCCGCTGGGGGGGACAACCGTATTATAGGCACGCGCCAGACGGGTGATGCTGTCCAGCAGAATGACCACGTCTTTTTTATGTTCGACCAGACGTTTGGCTTTTTCAATGACCATTTCCGCCACCTGCACATGGCATGTCGCCGGTTCATCAAACGTCGAGGCAATCACTTCGCCGGCTACGCTGCGCTGCATATCCGTTACTTCTTCCGGCCGTTCGTCAATCAGAAGCACCATTAAAACCACTTCGGGATGATTGGCGGTAATGCTGTGGGCGATATCCTGCAAAAGAACGGTTTTGCCGGCGCGCGGCGGAGAAACAATCAGCGCTCGTTGCCCCTTGCCGATGGGCGCGAACAGATCCAGCGTCCGGGTGGAGAAATTTTTTGGATCATGTTCCAGATTCAATTTTTCCTGCGGATAAAGAGGCGTAAGGTTGTCAAACAGGATCTTGTCGCGCGCCTGCTCCGGGCTTTCCAGATTGACGGTATCCACCTTCAGAAGGGCAAAATATTTCTCTCCTTCCTTCGGGGGACGGACTTCGCCGGAAACCGTGTCGCCCGTTTTCAGGTTGAATCTTCTGATTTGGGAAGGAGAAATATAAATATCGTCCGGACTGGGCAGATAGTTGTAATCAACGGCGCGTAAAAAACCGAATCCGTCGGGCAAAATTTCCAGCACACCCGATCCGGAAATGACGCCGTTTTGTTCCGCCTGTGTCTGCAGAATAGCAAAGATCAATTCCTGACGGCGCATCCCGCTCGCACCCGGAACGTTCAGTTTTTTGCCCAGATCATTTAATTCACTAATAGGCAATCGTTTGATATCTTCGATGTTCATAAATATTTCCTTATTTTAATATAAATGAAATAACGGTTTGAAATCACATATTTGATTTTGTTTAATGCATTATTTTACAGAAACACAATAAAGGCAGCTTAGATTTTCAACAATTACGGATTTTAATCTCGGGTTGTTTACGTGAATACTTGAAACGCTCCAAAGGATAGGGTTCAAATAGCCTTCATTAACGTGCAAAAACTTTATATGAATATAAAATAGCTGTCAAGAAATATTATTTCATCAAGCCGTTTTATATGGCATGGCCGTATTATCTCCCTATGCTCAGGTCAGGATATTTTTCTAGCCTCTTCTACCAGCATTACGGGGATGCCGTCCTTGATTTCATACAACAACTTACATTTATCGCAAATGATGCCGTTTTCTTTTTCATCATAACGAACCCTTCCCCGGCATTGAGGACAGATTAAAATTTCCAGTAATTGCTTGTTTAATGGCATTTTTTCACTCCTTAATCATTTTTTTCACAGCGGTAAAAACCTGCTGTGGCGTTATCTCTTCCATACATTTTTTCGTCGAACATTTTTTTAACAGGCAGGGACTGCAGTCCAACCCCGCCATGATCACCATATGGCCCGCGCCATAAGGGCCGGTTCTGTCCGGATCGGTCGGCCCGAAAATCGCAATCACCGGCGTTCCGACTGCTGCCGCCAGATGCATGGGGCCGGAGTCTGTGGAGATTACCAGCCGGGCTCTTTTGTACAAACCGGCCAGTTCCGGCAGAGAGGTTTCACCACCCAGGTTAATGCCATCTGACGTCACGAATGGGGTAATTTGCTCAAGCTCCTCTTTATTGCTACCGGTGAAGACGACTTTCATATGCAGTTCATTACTGATCAAATCAGCCAGCTGAGCGAACTTTTCATTGCTCCATAGTTTTGTTTCCCACAACGCAATGGGATTGACGGCAATGAACTTTTTATCCTCCAGAGCGTACTGGCGCATCAGAATTTTTGTCCGCTCTTCCGCTTTCGGATTTGACGGCAAAACAAATTGCACGCTGTCTATCCTTGCCCCCAGATGCCGGGGGAAATCCAGATAGCGGTCAACCGCGTGTTTGTTCATATCTTCAGGAATTTTTTCATTGAGAAAACATCCGCTTAACTCCTGCCACGAATCGTAGCCCAGTTTTCTCTTTCCGCCGCTGAGAAAAACAATCATCGCGCTCTTGAAAAGGCCGTGAAAATCAACAACCAGATCATAATGGCGCTTTCGCAAATCTCTTACAAAGGATCTTGCCCCGGCAAAAGCTTGTCTGCACTGACCGTCGCGAAAATCTTTACTCCATTTTTTGCGCCGGGAAATCAACACCTCATCCAGATAAGGATGATTCTTGATCAGATCGGCCGCGGCTTCCTCCACCACCCAGGTGATATGCGCACCGGGGTAGAGTCCACGTAGCGCGCCCAGCGAAGGCAGGGTGTGAATGACATCGCCGATCGCGCTTAACTTCACGATTAAGATGTTCACATCCTGTCCTTTAAAATCCATCGCACGGCATCCAGAATATCCTCCGCAACAAAATCCGGCTGATTATCCGGTTTCGGCTTATCCGGCCCGTCATCCTGCAATAGTTCGCTGCCGTATCCCGTTTTCACCAGAATGCCCCGGATACCCGCTTTTCTCGCGGCTTCCATATCATTAAACCGGTCGCCGATAAAATAGGATTGCTGCAAATCGAGATCCAAATCCTGAGCCGCCTGAATCAGCATGCCCGGAGCCGGCTTGCGGCATTCGCACACTTTACGGTATGGATCCTCGCCCTCCAGGGGATGATGGGGGCAGTAATAGAAATGATTCAGATAGGCCTCCTGTCTGCTCAGGATGGTTTGCAGATGACGATTGGCTTTTTTCACAAAATCTTCCGTGAAAAGCCCTTTGGCCACACCCGCCTGATTGCTGATCACCACAGCTTTCATCCCGCTTTGATTGATCAGCCGGATAGCTTCAAAAGCTGCCGGGATAACCTTCAATTTATCCAGACTATCCAGATAGCCGACTTCTTCATTAATCACGCCGTCTCGATCCAGAAAAACGGCGGCAGTCTTCTTCATCAATTTCAATCCTTCTTCTCTTCGCACAAACGTTCAGCCGCCTGCAAAACATCATTCACGGAAATCAATTCCATGCAGCGAAAATCCAGGGGACATTCTTTTTTCAGACAGGGGCTGCATGGCACTTCGTGGCGAACAATCACGGACTTCCTGCCTGCCGGGGCCGTTGTCCGGGGGTTGGTCGACCCGAAGACAGCCACGGTGGGAACATTCAGTGCACCGGCGACATGCATCAAGCCCGAATCGTTGCTAATAAAAACGCGGCACTGAGAAATCAGCTCTATCGCCTCGCGCAGCGATGTTTTTCCGCAAAGATTGATGAACTCCGTCCCGGCGAAGCCCTGAACTTCCCGCGCGGTTGCATCGTCGGCTTTTCCGCCCATAATCATGACCCGCGCCGAATGTTTTTTGCTTAAGCTTTCGGCGACGGCGGCGAATCTGTCGGGGAACCATTTTTTCGCCGGACCGTAAGTCGCGCCGGGAGCTATGCCGATGATATTTTCGGGGGCATCGGGAATATATTTTTTCAAAATCTCCCGGGCTTCGGAAACATTAATTTTTGTCTCCAGACGCATTTCCCGATCAACGGAAACGCATCCCAGAGACTTCACCATTTCCAGATAATAATCGATCTGATGCACTTTTTTGATTGCCCCGGTGCGCCGGACACTGTGGCTCAGCAGAAGACCGCGGGCATCCGAATCATAGCCAGCCCGCACGGGAATGCGGGCGGCCAGGGCAATAATGGCGGCTTCGATCGCGTTTTGCAGAAGAATGGCTGCGTCAAATTTCCGATCTTTGAGCGTCCGGGCCAGTCCGAATACTCCCGCCGGATGATCAAATTTCTTTTCATAAATGATGACTTCGTCAAGATCGGAAAAAATTTTATAAATATCGGCAACCCATGGTTTGACCAGCATAGCCAAATGCGCCTGAGGATAGGTGGCGCGAATGGATGCGACAGCCGGCAAGGTCATCACGGCGTCTCCGATCCAGTTGGTGCCGCGGATTAAAATCTTTTTCATACCTTTTTTCGGCAATATTTTATTTTTCCCCTGCTTCAATCAATCATCCTTTTTTCAGACTAAATTCCAATTTGTCCATAATAAATTTTTCAAACGCCTGAATCGAAGGCTTTATTTCAATTTCGATGCGCACCATGAAAACTTCCTTTAAAAACCAGGAATGGTGGTGAAGACGCATGGCATCTTTTTCCGTGGTCAGCAGATAGTCGGCGCCGCCTTTAATAAATTGGCCTCTGATTAGCTCCAATTCTCCGGCGGAGAAGCGGTGGTGATCAGAGAAAACATCAAACGCCTGAATAATGGCCCCGCTGTCCGTTAAAATTTTTTTAAAAGAATCCGGTCGGGCGATACCGCAAAAGGCGCAAATCTTTTTTCCCGCCAACACGGACAGCGGGATCGGTTCGCCGCCATCTTCCCTGACCATGTCCTTGGGCTGATGGATACTGAGAAAAACAGGAATATTCCTGTTGCCGATCAATTCCGCAACGGCCTGGTCCGCCGGGCGGGCTTCGTCGACGCGTGTCAACAGCAGCGCATCAGCGCGCTTCAGTTGCGTGATCGGTTCACGCAATTTTCCCAGCGGCAGAACATTTTTTCTGCGCTTCAAATCGCCGCTGTCGAACAGCACCAGGTTGATGTCTCTGAAGATCTGCCGGTGCTGCATCGCATCGTCGCAAATCAAAACATTCGCCCCGAATTGATTAATGGCGACCTGCCCCGTCATTTTTCTGGCGGCCCCGGTGATAACCGGCACGCCCTGGAGCGCCCGGGCCATCAAAAAGGGCTCGTCTCCGGCTGTTTCGCTGTCCAGCAATATTTGATGGCCATCCGACAGAATATTGACGGGCTGAACACTTTTGCCGCCATAACCGCGGCTGATGACAGCCGGTTGAAAGCCGTTGCGCTGTAACATCCGGGCCAGCATGATAACGCACGGCGTCTTACCGGTTCCGCCGACGGTGATATTCCCGACGCTGATGACCGGACAGGAAAGTTTTGTTTCCTTGAATATCTTGTGGTCATACAGCCAGTTGCGGATACTGACGACCAAAAGATAAAAATAAGACAGAATAAGCGCAATTATTCTGACCGGCGTATAAAAGAATGTCTTTCCGTCATCATCCCAGATCCTTTGCCAGTTGATCATCCTTTTCATCACTTCCTTCGTCTTTAAACTGCAAATTATAGAGACGGAAATATTCTCCTTTTTTCTTCAGCAGCGTTTCGTGATCGCCTTCTTCGACAATTTCTCCGTTCACTAAAGCGATGATTCTGTCGGCATTGCGAATGGTGGAGAGCCGGTGCGCGATCACCAGCGTGGTGCGTCCCTTCATAAGGTTGTCCAGCGCCTCCTGCACCTCCATTTCGGCTTCCGTATCCAGGGAAGACGTTGCTTCGTCCAGAATCAGAATCGGCGCATCTTTCAGAATCGCCCGGGCAATGGCCAGCCGCTGTTTCTCTCCGCCGGAAATCTTGCCGCCCAGCTCTCCGATGTTCGTGTCATACCCTTTGGGCATTTTCATGATGAAATGATGGGCATTGGCCGCTTTGGCCGCGTTGATAACATCCTCTTCGCTTTTGTCAAAACTTCCATAAGCGATATTATTCCTGACAGTATCATTAAAGAGGATCGTCTGCTGCGTCACCATCGCAATCTGCCGGCGCAACGAGTGCAGCGACACATCCCGGATATCGTGGCCATCAATCAGAACCCGCCCCCCGGTGACATCATAAAATCGGGGAATCAGGTTCACCAGCGTGGTTTTGCCACCACCGCTCATCCCGACAAACGCGATCACCTCGCCCGCCTTGATGGAAAGATTGATATTTTTCAAGACGGGTTTTTTCTCGTAGCAAAACGTGACATTTTCAAGATCGATGCTGCGGCGGACAGGCGGAATGTTCAGCGCGTCCGGTCTATCCTGGATATCGGGCGTCAGATCGATAATACTGAAAATCCGCTCCGACGCGGAAATGCCGTTTTGAATCGTGTTGTTGGAATGCGTCAATCTCTTGATCGGCTCGTAAAGCATCAGCAAGGCCGCCATAAAGGAAAAGAACGTCCCCGGCGTGGATTTGCCCTGAACTACATTGTAGCCGCCGTAAAAGATGATCGCGCCGATGCAGATTCCTCCCAAAAACTCCATCATCGGACTGGAAATGGCGTTGATGGAAACGGCTTTCATATTAAATTTGAAAAGCCGCTCGTTTTCCGCGGCAAATTTTTCATTTTCATATTTTTCCATGCAAAAGGCTTTGACAATCCGCGCGCCGGAAATCGTTTCCTGTAAAATCGTATTCAGACTGCCCATGCTGACCTGCGTGGACGTCGCCACGCTTCTCATCTTCTCTCCGAATTTCCGGATGGGGTAAATCGTCAGAGGAAAGACCAGCATGGCGATCAGGGCCAATTTCCAGTCTCGGTAAAATACGACAAAGACCAGACAAAGCAGCGTAAAAGTGTCTTTCATTAAGCTGGTCACGGCATCGGAAACGGCGTTTCTGATCAAACCGACATCGTTGGTAATTCTGGACATTAATATCCCGGTGGGATGCTGCGCGAAGAAAGAAAGCGACTGCTTCTGCATCTGTTCGTAAAGCCGGTTGCGCAATTGATTAACAATCCTTAAACCGATAAAGCTCATGATAACGGTTTGCGAGTAAGTGCATGCGCCCTTCACCAGATATATGACGATGATGGCCAGCGGCAGCCATTTGAGGGTTGCCGCGTCCTTTTTCAGGAAAATATCGTCAAGCGCCGGCTTGATCAGGAAAGCAAGGCTGGAGGTTGCGGCGCCGACAATCAGCATACAGACGCTCGCCAGCATGAATTTGCTGGTATAAGGCTTTGCCAGTTTTAATAAACGCTTAAAATGTTCCATAAGACTCTCTATAGCATATCCATCGCCAATTGAGCAGTTCTTCTTGCGGCGCCCGGTTCACCCAGCATGGCGCGTATCCTTTGCAGCTCACCCATCATTTCCTTTTTTCTTTCCTGATTTTTTAAGATAGAAAGAGCCTCCGCGGCAATACGGTGGCCGTCGGCGTCGCTTTGAATCAATTCCGGCACAATGGTTTTCCCGGCAATAATATTGACCAGACCGATGTTTTTGACATGAATCACGAATCTCCCGATCCAGTAAGAAAGAAAAGATACTTTGTAAATGATAATCATGGGCACATTGAGCAAAGCGGTTTCCAATGTGGCCGTCCCGGATTTGACCAATGCCAGATCGGCGCACGAGATGACATCGTAGGTGCGGCCCGATATGATTTTTATTTCGACGCCGGATCCGGATATCATATCCGATAAGGTTTTTTCCTCAATCGTTTCGGCCAGCGGGAGAACAAACTGGATCTCCGGCATTTCTTTTTTCAACAGGGAAGCCGCCCGCAATAATTCCGGTATTAACTTTCTGATTTCCGACATCCGGCTGCCGGGCAGCATGGCGACGGTGATCCGGTCTTCGGCGAGGCCAAATCTTTTTCTTGATTCCTGTTGGGAGCACTGTGTTTTGACCATATCCAGCAGCGGATGGCCGACATAATTCGCGGTGAAACCCGCCCTTCGATAAACGTCCACTTCAAAAGGCAGGATAACCGCCATTTTGTTGACGGTCTTTTTGATTTGTTCGATTCGGCCTTTACGCCAGGCCCAGACGGAAGGACTGATGTAATACAAGACCTTGATGCCCTTCTTGCTGGCCGCCCCGGCTAACGGCAAATTGAAATCGGGATAATCGATTAAGATCACCAGATCCGGCCGGCGATCCTCCAGAGACTTCTTCATCATCGCCATCGTTTTTAAAATATGTCTTAATTTGGAAACAACCTCGGTAATGCCGACAACGGCCATCTCGGAAACATCGACAAGAAGTTCAACGCCTTCCTCCCGCATTCTTTTTCCTCCGATGCCGTAAAAACACAAGTCCGGTTTTACCCGCAGCATTTCCCTGACGAGATCCGCGCCATACATATCGCCGGATGCTTCGCCGGCGATGATCATAATGGTTTTGTTTTTTGTGTTTAAAGGGTTCATGGGATGGATGCTTTGCCCGGCAAAACCGACTCGCGGGCGATAAACGTTTTTTGGTTTATGGCCCGCTCTCATCTATGATATTTAACAGATAATAATGACTGAGAGATTAACGTTCACGACTCCATTTATTTTTTTAATTCAAAATTTCAGCGGCAAATGCCCCTTTCCGATTCTTTAATAAATTTTAAAAAGTGTCTCACTTCCGGCAGGTCTTCCACTTCCGCCTCCGCTTTCCTGACGGCTTCCTCCAGAAGCATTTTGGAGCGGAAAATAATACGGTAGGCTTCGCTGATGGCTTTGATCGACTTTTCGGAGAAATTTCTCCTTTTCAAGCCGATCAGATTCAAACCGTACAGTTTGGCATGGTTTCCCTGGGCAATCGTGTAAGGCGGAACGTCCTTCACCGCCGCGGAGCATCCTCCGATCATACAATGCGCCCCGACGCGGCAGAACTGGTGAACTCCCGTCAGGCCGCTGATGATGGCATAATCCTCAACATGAACGTGGCCGGCCAGCGCGGCCCCGTTGGACATAATCACATGATTGCCCAGTTTACAGTTATGGGCGATATGACAGGACGCCATGATCAGATTGTGATCCCCCATCATCGTTACGCCGATATCGGCTGCCGTTGAACGGTTAATGGTCACAAACTCCCGGATCGTATTGAAATTTCCGATGACCACGCGGGTCTTCTCTCCGGCAAATTTCAAATCCTGAGGAGGCGCGCCGATGGAACAAAACTGAAAGATGCGGCAGTCTTCGCCAATATGCGTATAATCATCGATGACCGTGTGCGGACCGATGACGGTGTTTTTGCCGATGATGACATCGCCGCCGATGATGCTGTATGGCCCTATTTCCACGCCTTTCGCCAATTTCGCGTCGGGCGAAACAATCGCTGTCGGATGAATTTTCATACTTGAACCTTTTTTATATAAACTTTACTTTTTCTGGAGATCATCCACTTTTTTAACAAGCTCCTGAAGCGTCGCTCTCATTCTGGGAAGTTTGGACCGGCATGCCTCGACCTCCAGCCATTCCTTGTACGGCATTTGCGGCGCTCCGCCCACAATTTCACCGGATTTGATGCTTTTGTGAATTTTCGAAGAAGCCGCGATCATTACATGATCGCCAATGCTGATGTGGCCGACGATTCCCGTCTGTCCGCCAATCATCACGCCCCTGCCCACTTTGGTGCTGCCGGAAATGCCAACCTGCGCCACAATAACCGAATTTTCGCCGATAACAACGTTATGGGCAATCTGGACGAGATTATCAATTTTAACATTGCGTTGAATCCAGGTTTTCCCCAACGTCGCCCGGTCAATGGTGGTATTGGCGCCGATTTCCACATCATCATCAATCTGCACAAAACCCACCTGGGGGACTTTATGATTGCCCGCGCCCGGCGATGAAAAGCCGAATCCGTCAGCACCCACTACAACGCCGGAATGCAAAGTCACTCTGCTGCCGATGACACAGGAATGATAAACGCTGACATTGGCATACAGGACTGAATCTTCCCCGATGGAGACATTGTTGCCGATGAAGACGCCAGGATAAATGACCGCCCCCCTGCCCACTCTGGCGCCCCGGGAAATAAAAGCGCGGGGAAAGATGGTCGCCTCCGGCGACACCTCCACGCCGTCTTCAATATAAGCGTCCGCCGCCACGCCGCTTCGGCCATGGTCTGACGGATAAAAAAGCCCCAGTAATTTTCCAAAGGCAGAGTAGGGATCATCCACCACAACCAGGTTTTTCCCTTCCGCCGTCACCTGCGGAGAGACAATAACCGCCGAAGCCCGGGTTCCCTGCAGTTGCTTCAAATATTTCTTATTGGCGACAAAAGTAATATCGCCGTCACCCGCTTCTTCTATGGAACGGATATCGCTGATGAGGACATCCTCCGCGCCCACAACGGTGCCGCCGAGAAAAGCGGCTATCTCCCCTAAAGTCATTTTCATTGAACAAACTGATCCCGTTATTTGGCTTTATTGAATTCTTCAATCACCTTGCTGCTGAAATCATTTTCTTTCGCATGATAGGGAACGGGCATGGTGGCCACATCCATGACCAGCGTATATTTTTCCCTCTCGGCAATGGAGCGCACAATTTTAATGATTCCGGGCATCAGTTTCTGAGTCATTTCCTGATCACGCTTTTTAAGCTCTTCGTTCGTATCATTGACCAGCAGCTGATAATCTCTCATTTTCTTCTGGTAAGCGGCTTCCTTTTCGCTCTTTTTGCTCTGGGTCATTAGCGAGCCCTGCTTTTCCAGCTCGTCCTTCAATTTCTTCAGCTCCGCCTCCGCATTTTTGATTTCCTGTGTTTCTTTATCGTAATACTTTTTAAATTCCTCCGCTGCCTTTTTCCCCGCGTTGGAATTCTGCATGATTTCCTGCAAATTGATGAAACCGATCTTATCGGCAGCCGATGCGGTTGTACTGCAGACAAAAATCAACATGGTCATGATGGCCATCAGATAAATACTTTTTTTCATTGATAATCTCCTTTCTCTATTTATGATTTCTTTAATTTATTTTTTTACATTGGCATGCCAATGGTAAACTCCCAGCGCCCGTCCGTCTGATCATCCAGGTCTCCCCGGTTGATAATGCGTCCATACTCCAGTCTCAAGGGGCCGATCGGCGAATACCAGCGCAGCCCCAGTCCCACGGACTGCCTCAAATCACCAAAATCGTACTTGTCATCCCAGGAATTGCCGGCATCATAGAAAGCCGCTATCTTCATGCCGGAATCCTTGATAAAGGGAAAAACCAGTTCGACATTAAAGATGAGCATAGAATTGCCGCCGATGACGTCGCTCGTCCCCCCGTTCGTCGGACCGACATAACGAAATCCTCTCAGGCTGTTGATTCCCCCCAGAACATATCGGATGGAAACTGGAATTTCTTCATTCCCGTGCTCCTGAATATAGCCGATCCTGCTCTTGGTGCCAAAAACGACGCCGAAGGGCAAAGGAAGATAGGTATTGAAGCTCCCGCTGTACTGGGTATATTCAGCTTCACCCCCCAGCGGTTCGCCGGCGAAAGTCACTGAAAGATTGGTCTTCGTTCCTTTGGAAGGGAACATAAAATCGTCAGTGGTGTCGCGAATCAGAGACAGCGTGACGGCACTGGTGCTGGTTTCACCCTCCTGTTCCTTGACATAGTCCGTGGCGGAAGATGAAACATCCGTAACATTGTCAATATAATACTTGTAACCCAGATAGCCCGTGATTTTCCCCCAGAGAGGGTATCCCAGGGTCAGGCCCGCTCCCTGTGAATCCAGGTTATAATAATCGTATTCTTTTTTGTATTTCCAGATATCCGCTTTGAGCCAGAGCGGGATGTCGAAAAGCCAGGGTTCCGTGAAAGACAGATCATAATTATTGGTGGTAGAACCGAGAGACGCTTTCAGATTCAAGGTCTGGCCGTAGCCCAGAAAATTCTGCTGGGTAATCTGAGCCATCACAATCGCCTGATCAACGGCGCTGTATCCGGCGCCGATCATAAACATCCCCGTGCTTTTTTCCTTGACCCGCACGTTGATATCCATTTTATTTTTGTCGAGCCCCTTGTCCGTCTGAAAATCGATCTCTTCAAAATATCGCAGGCGGTTCAACCTGGCATAGCTGCTTTTCAGCTTGCTGCTGGAATACAAGTCGCCTTCATTGACATCCAACTGCCGGCGGATGACCTTGTCCCTGGTCACATTATTTCCATAGATATTAATGCGCTGGATATACACCAGTTCGCCTTTATTGATCTGATAATCCACATCCACCAGCTGTTCATTTTCCCGGGTGTTGATTCTGGGATTCACATCCGCATGGGCGTAGCCTTCATCATTGCACGACTGGGTTAAAAGCTCGATGTCTTTAATGATCGCTTCCCGGCTGTAATTGTCGCCTTTCCTGACTTTGAGAGACTTCTGCAAGTCTTCTCTTGATTTCTCCAGCAGATCTCCGGAAATTCCCACTTGATCGACCTTAAACCGCTTCCCTTCTTTGATTTTGATTTTTACAAGGATGCCTTTCTTATCCGTCGTGATTTCCGGTTCACCCACCTGAGCATTGATAAAACCGTTGTTGAAATAATACGCGTTGAGTTTGCCGACATCCTGTTTGAGCTGGTCACGCTTGAGCAGACCGGAATCGGTGATGAAAGAAAAGACGCCTTTTTCGGAGGTGCCCATCATGTTTTTTAATTCCTTGGAGGTATAGGCTTCGTTTCCCTCGAAAGCGATGGAGCGGATATAAAACCGTTCATTCTCCTTGATCTGAAAAATGACGCGAAAATCCTTCTCTCCATCCGGTTCAATCTTGTCCTTGATTTCCGCGTTATAATACCCCTTGCCGTCATAAAGCGCTTTGATTTTTTCAATATCCTTTTTGATCTGTTCCTGATTGAGATTCTGCTTCTTTTTGATGCTCAGAGCGCCCTGAATGTCGTCTTTGCTGACGGCTTTATTGCCGGTAATGCTGATATCGGAAATCAGGCCTTTTTCCTGCACGATAAAGGTAATGACCTTGCCCTCGGAGGTAGAGTCTGCTTCCGCGGTGACATCCAAAAATAATCCCATCTTATAGATGGTTTTGATGTCGGCGGCGATATCGGCTTCGGAATACTGACCGTCCTTTCTGCTCCTGATTTTCTCGGTAATGGCTGAAGCGTTGATTTTATTATTTCCCTTGATGTCCACCCGCGCTATTTTTTGAACCAGGCCGACGGAATTTAGAATGCCCGTTTTCAATTGTTCAACAACAGAGGTCAGATTGTCCAGTCCCCTGCCCTGGGCTGACGCGGTTAATAAGACGGCCCCCTTATCCACGTCAATGATTCTGGCGTCAATATTGACGGCGTCTCCAAAATGAACCAGGCTGCCATTGATGACAAAATCCGCCTGAGTTGCCCGGCCGATTTTAACAGCCTGATCATCCTCAATTTTGATGTAGTTTTTCAAATAATCGTCGGCGGCAACCATCTGAACCGTTTTTTCTTTTCCCAGGGTCTCCGATAAATTTTTATACAAGGATTCGCGGATCGCCTTCGTATCCTGATTGCTGTATACTTCAAAAGGCAGCACCATAATTTTTTTGACTTCCTGGGCATCAGACGGAGAAGCAAAGCACATTAAAAACAATAAAATAATTAAAAATATCCGTCTTGGCATTCTAGTGATTGTCATAAATTTTCCCATCGCGCAGAACAATCCTTTCCGACATTCTATCCGCCAGCAATTGGTTATGCGTTACCGCCACCAGAGTAATTTTTTTCTCAACGTTCAGATGGACCAGGATATCTTCTATCTTTCTTCCTGTTTCCGTGTCAAGATTTCCCGTCGGCTCATCCACCAGCAGAATGTCCGGCTCCATAATCAAAGCGCGGGCAATGGCCACTCTCTGCTGTTCGCCTCCGGACAACTCTCCCGGTTTATGCCTGATTCGGCTCTCTAATCCAACTTCCTCGAGCAATTTGCAAGCTTTTTCTCCGGCCTGTTTCCTGGACACGCCTCCAATCAGGGCGGGCATCATCGTATTTTCCAGAGCGCTGAATTCCGGCAGCAGATTATTGAACTGGAAGACAAAGCCGATATGGGCATTGCGAAAGGAAGCCCTTTTCTTTTCTTCCCAGTCGAAGACGTTCATCCCGTTGATGAACAGACGGCCGCCGGTCGGGTGATCCAGTATCCCCATAATGTGAATAAGCGTGCTTTTCCCGGCGCCGGACGCCCCCAGAACAGCGAGGGATTCCCCCTTTTCGATCTTCAGGTTCATCCCCCTCAACACGTCAATCTTATTTTCTTCCTTGACAAAAGTCTTGGATAAATTTTCCAGTACAATCATGTTTTGAACATCCGCCGCGGACTTTATTCATATCGGAGGGCTTCCGCCGGGTCGGTCCGGGAAGCTCTCAACGAAGGATAAATGGTTGATAAAAAACAAATCAGCAGCGTGCCGATCACAATAATGACCACATCACTGTAATTCACTTTGGAGGGCAGCTCGCTTAAATAGTAAACATCGCCCGGCAGAAACTTGAAGTGGAAAATCTTTTCCACCAGCAGCGACACCTCCTGCAGATTGAAAGCCACCGCCAGCCCCGCGATGCAGCCCAGCGTTGTGCCGATCACGCCGATAATCAGGCCCTGATAAATGAATATCTTCATGATGCTCTGCTGAGTAGCTCCCATGGATTTCAGAATGGCAATATCTTTGTTCTTCTCCATCACGATCATGATCAGGGCGCTGATGATGTTAAAAGCCGCCACCAGAACAATTAAACTCAGGATAATAAACATCACGCGCTTTTCCAGCTTTAAAGCGGAAAACAGATTTTTGTTCATCTGCATCCAGTTCTGCGCCCAGAAAGGAAATCCCAGCTGGCTTTGAATTTTTTTCGCGATCACATCCGCTTTGTAGATATCATTGACTTTAATATCGATGCCCGAAACGGCATCGCCCATCTGCATGAAATTCTGGCAGCTTTTTAAAGATAGATAAGCCAGGGTCGAATCGTACTCGTAAAATCCCGATTCAAAGATGCCGACCACGACAAATTTCTCCATCCGGGGCACCATCCCCATCGGTGTGGCAATGCTGACCGGAGAAATAATCGTGATGGTATCGTAAAGGACAATGCCCATATTCCGGGCCATTTCTCTGCCGATGACAATGCCCTCCGGCTGCGTGCCCTCAGCCGCCAGACGGGACAAAATCTCCTTCGGGATGGCGTTGAGATGCTCAATGCTGCCTTCCCTGATTTTGCCGAGATGGATTACCTGAAAAGCGCTTTGCGTATCGAGGCCGCGAATGACCACCCCGGAAACGCCGTTGCCGTTGCGCAGCATGGCCTGACTGTAGATAAAGGGCGTGGTCGCGACCACCCCTTCGATGCCGGCAATGCGCTGACGCACCTGCTGATAATCTTTCATGGGGCCGGTCATGTCGGTGGTTAATTCGATGTGAGACTTGATGCCCAGGATTTTCGTGCGCAGGTCTTCTTCAAATCCGTTCATCACCGCCAGAACGATAATTAAGGCCGCCACACCCAGAAAAATCCCCAGGATGGAAATGAACGTAATGACGGAAACAAACACCTGCTTGCGTTTCGCTCTTAAATAACGTCTGCTTATAAAAAGTTCGTAGGACATTAAACTCTGGTATTCCGTTGTCTATTAAAAACACGGATATGAAAATTTTATTAAATCTCTGTGTTATTCCTGCCTGGTTCTTAACAGAGGGAACAAAATAACGTCTCTGATGGAAGCGCTGTCAGTGAACAGCATCACCAGCCGGTCAATGCCGATGCCTTCCCCGGCGGTCGGCGGCATGGCGTATTCCAGGGCGCGGATATAATCCTCATCCATTTCATGCGCCTCATCATCACCGGCTTCCCGCTCATGCAACTGCTGCAGGAATCTCTCTTTCTGATCGACAGGATCGTTTAATTCCGAAAAGGCGTTCGCAATTTCCCGGCCGCAAATGTAAAGCTCAAAACGGTCAACCAGTTCAGGTTCCGTATTGGATCTGCGGGACAGGGGGGACACCGCAACCGGATAATCGGTCACGAATGTCGGCTGGATCAGTTTCTTTTCGACCACTTCGTCAAAAATGGCCATGTGAATTTTCCCCAGCGGGTCGTTTTCTTTGACATCGCAGCCGACCTTGCGGGCAAAAGCGATTGTTCGGGCTGGATCGGTCAGATCGGCAGGTTCCATCCCGGCGATTTGAAGAAGCGCATCCTTCACGGAAAGCCGCTGCCAGGGCGGCGTCAGATCAATTTCCGTCCCCTGATAGGTGAACTTGAGCCCCTGAAAAAGATCGCCGGCGATAAAAACGAACAGCTTTTCCGTAAAAGACATCAAATCCCGGTAATCCGCAAAACTCCAGTAAAACTCCATCATGGTGAATTCCGGATTATGAAAGGTGTCGATCCCTTCGTTGCGAAAACTGCGGTTGATTTCGTAAACTCTCTCCAACCCGCCGGTGACCAGCCGTTTTAAGTAAAGTTCCGGGGCAATCCGCAGATACAAATCCGTATCGAGAGTGTTGTGATGGGTTTTAAACGGACGGGCGACGGCGCCTCCCGCACGCGGCTGCATCATTGGGGTTTCCACCTCCAGAAAATCATGATCATCCATGAACTGACGGATTAACTTGATAATACGGCTGCGACGGTAAAAAATTTCTTTGACCCTGGAATTGGCAATCAAGTCGAGATACCGCTGGCGATACCTGGTTTCAACATCGGTCAGACCGTGCCATTTTTCCGGCAGGGGCCTTATGGATTTGGAAAGCAGCTTTAATTTTTGCGCTTCAATGGTCAGCTCATTGGTTTTTGTCCGGAATAATTTACCGGAGATAAAGATGATGTCGCCGATGTCGAGTTTCTTGAAAACAAAATATTCTTCAGGACTTAAGCTGTTTTTGCCGATGTAGCCCTGGATATGGCCTTTATAATCCTGAATTTTGATAAAAGCCGCTTTGCCGAAATTGCGCACGGCCATCAGACGGCCGGCAATGGAAAAGGTTTCACTCAATGCGGCAAGGGCATCGCTGTCGGAATTTTCAAATTTTCCCAATATTTCTGCTGTTGTATTTTGAGGTTTGACGTCATTGGGATATAAATCAACACCCGCCGATTTCAGATCCGCTATTTTTTCGCGGCGGATATTCAAAAGTTCATTATCTTCCATAATTTCTCCGCTTTTAAAAAAGTTTGTTTAATTATATTTTTTTAGCCAAATAGTCAAGTATGATGATTTCCGTCTGATTTTCCGTAACACGCAATATTTTTTGATTTTTTTCATACAAATTTCGTTTGCCACGGCGGGGTTGTAGTGTTATGAAGCGCGAAACAACGTCATATCAATGGAGGGTGTGCAATGATCAATAAAGTCATACTGGTGGGCAGACTGGGTAAAGATCCGGAGGTTCGCGTTACTCCGGATGGCACAATGGTGACCAATTTCAATCTGGCGACGGATGAACAGTGGAAAGACAAAAATGGCGAAAAAGTGCAAAAGACAGAATGGCACAAAATAGTCACATTCGGGAAGTTGGCCGATATATGCGGACAGTATCTTGTGAAGGGGAAGCTGGTTTATATTGAAGGGCGCATTCAAACCCGTTCCTGGGAAGACAAGGAAGGCGTGAAGCGCTACACAACTGAAATAGTGGCCAACGATATGAAGATGCTTGATTCTAAAGGACAAAGCAAATCGGATGGTCCTGCTTACGACGCCAACACCGCTAATCACAACGATGTCGGCGGCCCAATGGACGACGTTCCATTTTAGATGAAGATTGATTGAAACACTAAATCGTTTTTAGTTCAGATGCCCCTTTCCTGCCTGCAGACAGGAAAGGGGCTTTTTTATGAAAACAACAGGCGATGCTATCGAACGATGTCTCGAACCGGCAAACGGATGATTATTTTTTCTCTTCTTCTTTTTTGGATGACTGATCGGTAATCTCTTTATTATCGCTCATCGATTTTTTAAAGTTCTGAATTCCCCTGCCCAGAGCTGACCCTATTTCCGGCAATTTCCCCACACCGAAAATAATCAGAATAATGACCAGGATAATCAGTAATTCCGGCATTCCTATTCCAAACATAACATTCCCTCTTTATTTTTATTTTTTTGTCTTTACGGCAGTCTCAGGTGGACAACCTCTCCCTTTTTTCCCAGATTCTCAATATTCTTTTCTTTAAATTTTAGCTTAATGCCTCCGGCATTGCCAATATCTATATCAAAACTTTTTGCTTTATACTCAAATTTTTCTCCGGCTTTCAGCAAAACCTGAAAAGAAGGATTTTGATCCGGTTTCACACGCAGCCATGTTTCCTCCGTGGCTCTGATCGTCAGAAGATTCGAGTCTTTATCCGATAAATCCGGCACGCTGACCGCTATCGGCTTGACCTGTTCTGCAGCGGCCGGCGATGCTTTCTTTGCGTTCACCTCGGCATTCTTATCTTCACCCGGCACCGGCGCCAGCGGAACATCTGTTGTCCGGAAAACCGCATTCACGCCCACCTGCTGGCCGGCCGGAACATTCGCGCCGGAATTTCGTTCCTTGTCAATTTGCGAAACACCGGCCTTCATCTCCGCGGGAACAACGATATCCGAAGATGATTCCTGCTGCTTGGAAATCAGCCATTGCGCCACAATAACAGCTATTAAAATAAATGCAATGACCAGATAAGCTTTTTTGCCTTTCAGGCCGGCAAAAGATACTTTCTCTTCCGTTTTCTTTTCCGTCTCCACGGTTTTGACGACCAGCGAATTAAGATAATCTTCATACTCCTGAATGAGCGGTTCACTGTCAATGCCCAGAGCGCCGGCATAAATTTTTATAAAATTTTTCGCGTAAACAGGAAGCGGCAGCAAATTGAATTCTTTATTTTCGATGGCCTGCAGATAGACCACCCTGACGCGCGTCCGCTGATACAAATCTTCAAAAGAAAGCCCTTTGGATTCCCTGATCTTTCTTAAATCTTCAGAATTATTGCTTGGCGTTTTTTCAATAAACATATAATATCATTTACAAAGGTATTTTATGTATTCATCTAGCATTAATTTCAGAGTAATACAACTATTTAAAATATAACCGGTTATTACCGCACTGCGATAAAATTTTAAATAGTTTTTTATCGAATTGAAAAGGAGTTCTTATGCAGCAATGGAAATCATTTGCCGTTGATCTAGCAAGAAAAGCAGGATTGTTATTGAAAGAAAAATTCAGCCAAACGCACATCATTGATTACAAAGGCGATATCAATATTGTGACCGAAGCGGACAAAATGTCAGAAGTTTTGATCATGGAAGCCATCAGCCGCCAATTCCCCGATCACGGCATTTTATCCGAAGAATCCCCGGCCGTCACCGGCGCCGGCAAAATTCGCTGGATCGTCGATCCGCTGGATGGGACAACAAACTACGCCCACGGCTATCCTGTCTTTTGCGTTTCCATCGCTTTGGAAATTGAAGATAAAATTGTGCTCGGCGTGATTTACGATCCGATGAGAGACGATATGTTTGTCGCCGCGCGCGGCGAAGGCGCTTTTCTGAATGAAAAAAAGATAGCGGTTTCTTCAGTCAAAGATCTTTCCCGCAGCCTTCTGGCCACCGGCTTTCCTTATGACATCCGGGAAAGCAAAGAAAACAATCTGGATTATTTCAACGCCATGGCCGTCAAGGTGCAGGCCATTCGCCGCGCCGGAGCGGCCGCTCTGGATCTCGCGTATCTTGCCGCAGGACGGTTTGACGGCTTCTGGGAACTCAAACTCAAACCGTGGGACACCGCCGCAGCCAGCCTGATGGTGGAAGAAGCGGGCGGCGTGATTTCTGACATTACCGGCGGTAAATGGCACCTCCAATCTCCCGCCATTCTCGCCAGCAACGGCTTGATTCACGAACAGATGATCCGTATTTTACAAGATGTATGACAGAAATGATTCGTGCAAAATCTATCTTCAGAATACCCTTAATGAGTTAATTCTATTGCATATTATGAATCGTTTTGTTAGCTTCATCAGCCAGCGGACGTTTCATTTACTCAATAAACGGGATGATTATTGGCAGTGAATGTTCTTCTTAATCTCATTGAAAATGTAAATACTTGGGACAAACTGGAAAAAAGAATCGCGGCGCTAACCTCCGAGCAGCAGAGAGGCCATGCTTTTGAAGAATTCTGCCATGCCTTTTTCCTGCTCGATCCTGTTTTTAAATTCAAGAAAGTCTATCGTCAAAATGAAATCCCACCATCAATCAGAGAACGTCTGGGGTATCCGGGCATTCAGGACATCGGCATCGACGGCGTAGCTATTACGCATGATGACAAAATATTTGCCTATCAGGCGAAATTCCGCAGCGATAGAAGTACAACCCCGACACTCAGAGAACTTTCCACCTTCTTTACCGTTTCCGACAAGGCAGATTGGCGGATAACAATTTCCAATACCAACAAACTGCCTTCCGCCATTGATGACCGTGTCCGTCAAAGCAGAATTCTCGCCGATAGATTTGACGCACTCGAAGTTGATTTCTTTGATCGTCTGGCAAATTACTTAAAGACAACACAAATTACGCCGCCGACTAAAAAATCGCCGCACATCACTCAGCAGGAAGCCATCAAAGAAGCCCTAAGTTATTATGAAACGAATGATAGAGGTCAATTGATTCTGCCCTGCGGTGCAGGAAAAACCCTTGCCTCCATCTGGATTAGTGAAAAGCTGGGAGGGAAGAATATCCTGATTATGCTGCCCAGCCTGTCGCTTTTAAATCAGACGCTGAGAGAATGGGCAGTCAACGCCTCTGCGACTTTCCGCTATCTTTGTGTTTGCAGCGATACGACGGTTGATTTGGGTAATGACGCGCCGATAGAAAAAATATCCGACATGGATGTGCCGGTTACGACCGATGCCGAAGCTATTCAGACATTTCTTCAAAATACCAATTCTCAAACATCCATTATCTTTTCCACCTATCAGTCATCCAAAGTCTTGGCTGAAGCCGTCAGCAAGTCAGGTATAACCTTCGATATTGGAATATTCGATGAGGCGCACAGAACAGCGGGAACAAAAATAGGCGCGTGGGGCATTGCGCTGGATGATGCCAATATTCCCATCAGAAAAAGAATCTTCATGACAGCAACACCCAAAATTTACGCGCCGCATATTACCAAAAAGGCAAAGGAAGAGGATGTCTTGATATGCAGCATGGACGATGCCGCAATTTATGGAAAACCATTCTATGAAATTGGTTTTGCCGAAGCAGTCGCCCGAGGCCACATAACCGATTACAAAGTTATTGTAATTTGCGTGACTGATGCTGAAGTAAAGAAAATCATAGAGCAAGGTGGAAGGGTCATTACAGATCAGGAACACGAATGGGACGCTAAAGCATTGGCCAAAAGAATGGCGCTGGTGAAGGGAATCCGTGCCTACAATCTAAGAAAAGCTTTTACCTTTCACGGAAAGGTTGCTTCAGCCAAATCATTTACCGATAAAAACACACCTTACGGAATTGATAAAATTTTTAAACTCATTGAGCCGGAAACAGAAAATAAAAAGAGCATGGGATTTTTCCACGTCAACGGTGCAATGCCGTCCGGAACCAGAAGCAGTATATTGAAGGAATTTGGAAGCGTGGACATCGGCATCATGAGCAACGCCCGCTGCCTAGTGGAAGGCGTCAATATTCCCGCCGTGGATACAGTTGCCTTTATTGATCCGAAAAGAAGCCTGATTGATATTGTTCAGGCAACGGGCAGAGCAATGAGAAAAGCTGACTGGAAACAAAACGGATACATCTTCATTCCTGTAATCCTGGAAGAAAATGCCGACCCGGAAGAAATCATCAAAAGTTCGGACTTTGACACTGTGTGGGAAGTTCTGCAAGCCTTGCTGGATCAGGATCAGCGGATGCAAGGTATAGTTTCAAAGATGAGAATCCTTCAGGGAAAAGGTGAAGAAGGAACACAGGCATGGAAAGATGCAATGAATGAATATGCTGAAAAAATTGAATTTTATGATCTGCCTGTAAAGATTGATCAACAGCGGTTTATTGAAAGACTGAATACGAGAATAGTCGAAGTAATAGGACGGACTTGGGATTTCTGGTATGGGCTTACGTTAAAATATAAAGATGAATTTGGCAATGCCAATGTGCCACAAAGATACAAGACTTCGGACGGTTACAAGCTCGGTTCTTGGCACAATGAACAAAGACAAAGTTACAGAAAACGTATATTATCTCCTGAGCGGATAAAAAAACTTGAAAAAATTGGTTTCTCTTGGGATCCATATGACGAAAAATTTGAAAAAGGTTTTCAAGAAACATTACATTATAAAGCATCTACTGGTAATTCCAACGCACCAGATAAGTACAGAACCGCTGAAGATTATCGGCTTGGTAGTTGGCAAAATTCTCATCGGGGCAATTATAAAAAAAACAGATTATCTCCAGACAGAATAAACCGACTAGAAAAAATTGGTTTCACATGGGACAGATTTGATGAACAATTTGAAAAGGGATTTCAGGAGACTTTGATCTATAAAGAAAAAACTGGAAATCCAAACACATTTCTCCGTTATGAAACAACCGAAGGATTCAAACTTGGGTATTGGCAACAGATTAAAAGAACATCTTACAAAAGAGGTAAGTTGTCACCCGAAAGGATAGAACGACTCGAAAAAATTGGCTTCATTTGGGATCCATGAGCTGGTCTGGCAAAATCGGACAGTGACATAAGTGGAAAAAACTGCTCTATAATGTAAGAAGAAGAAAGAGGAGGAAACATTGTATGAGCAAGAGACCCAGACGGAATCATGCCCCGGCATTCAA